>WNFV01002345.1_pt1 | contig 45450 bp, 47 predicted proteins | sample 5400101 | NCBI WGS metagenome assembly WNFV01 (sample SAMN13153361, study PRJNA577476) | soil metagenome | isolation source: 115 cm soil or saprolite under grassland replicate 1 | place: USA:California | collected 2016-06-15 | reverse complement strand
GCGGGCCTGGGTCTGTTCGTCCGCAGTACGACGTGAACGAGGGCGCCACCCGTGTGGGTGACGCCCTCGCGTGTCTGTTCGTCAGTTGGCCGACGGGAAAGGCACGCCGGTGGCGCTGTGGCAGCGGTAGCCGTTGGGGACCTTCCGAAGATACTGCTGGTGGTAGCAATACCGTCCGGGCGATAGAACTCGTCACGAGGTGCCGCTCGTCCGATGCTGCCTCTCCGGCTTCAGGAGCTGCCTGGTCCTGTTTAGGGCTGGAACAGTTTCCATTGGCCCTCGGAGACGACCTGGGCGGCGCCGTCGACCACCCTGATGGCGGTCTCGTCGTCGATCGCGTATGTCGGCGCAGGAATCCGTGCCGCCCACTTCTCTGCGTTGGCCAAGGAAGCGTCGGGGTGGTGCGCGTGGTCCAGGTGCGGGATCACCGCGAAGTCAACCAGTCCCGCTCCCTGTCCCGTGACCAGGATTCTGTCGATGTCACCCTGGGGCGTGGCGAAGACGATGTCCTCCGACTTCAGCGGTCCATCGTTCCCGCGGGGCGGTTCGCGGTAGGTCTCGACGAAGGTGGAGGTAACAGCCATGCTCCCGGCGCTCACCCCCACGTAGACCGCCTCGGAGCGCAGCGTCGGCAGGAGATCGGTCAAACCGGAGCGCCGCATCCAGTTGGCGAGAAACAGGGGGTCGCCGCCCCATACCAGCAGTGCGTCGGCGTCCCGGACCGTTGGCACCCAAGCAGCCTCCTCGATGCTCGGCAGCACCGACAGCTCCAGGACCCCCAACGATTTCCAACCCAAATCACACAACGGCGATGGAGCCTTGTCGCTCATCGCCCGCAACGCCATGTAGGGCCCACCGGGGAAGGGGTAGATGGCGGTGGGGATGAAGAGGGCGTTGGACTCGGTGATCGGTTTGCCCAGCAGGTCAACCAGCGCGTCGCGGATGCTGCCGTTCCTGATCCCGGACGATGTGAGGAGAGCTCTCATGGTCCTACCGTCCTGAGTTGCACTCTCGTGATGCCTGAATTGCCTACTGCGGGGCACTCGCTACGCCCCGAACCCTGCTGCGGCACGACCCCTATTTCTTTCACGCGCACTAGAGGGTGCCCGGCCGGTTCATGAACTTGCGGACGTCTTGCGCGCAGCGGCAGGCGACCGCGACTTTGGCGGCCCATTCCAGGGCCGCGTCCCGGGTGGGTACGTCGACGATCAGCAAGCCGCCGATGAGCTCCTTGCTCTCCGGGTACGGCCCGTCGGGGGCGATCCCGTCGGTGCCCACCACGGCGTGCTGCACGTCGCCGTCGTCGTAACTCAACCCGTCGGAGAAGACGAACACGCCGGCATCGAAGGCCTCCTGACACACCGCCTTGGCGGCCTTACCCACATCGGGGAAGTCCCCCTCGGGGATGTGGTCCATCGCGCCCTTCTCGAACGAGATCATGTACTTCGTCATCTCTCACTCCTTGTCCCGGGGGCCGGTCTCCGGCTGCCTCTCACCCCTGCTACGAACCCCCACTCCGAATCCGACAGGCTACCGACAGAAATTTCAGGAAAGTTCGGACGCAGGCGTGGGTACCGGTGAAGGCAAGGCACCGGCCCGGGATGCGAGCGCGGGTGGGCAAGACATCGGCCCCACGCGATGCGGGTTCAATCGGCATCGCGTAGGGCCGCTAGTGGTTCGGGCGGCGCAACTCTGCTGGTGATAGCAATGCCGCCTATGCGAAAGAAACCCCGCGCGGCCCGGGAGCGCGCCAGCTCCGAGACTGTGGCCCGGCTGACTGAACCTGCTGTCTGTGCTGTTCGCCTGGAACGCGAAGAAGTTCGCGGTCACGGCACCCCGTCAGTCTGGTGCTCCTGGCGCGCGCTCGCCTTGCTGGATGGTCCGCCCGGCATGGGCCGGCGGCTACTGCTGTCGCATGAGTGTCGTCGCGATGAACGGGTTCGGATTGAGTAGCGAGGTGCCGTCGGCTGTAGGACGACACGGGCTGGTCGTGGCAGAGATCGTGATGTCTCCCGACAAATTCTCAGATGGAGACGTCCTGTGGCAACGATGTTGGCTCGGCTCGGCCGATTCGCTTTCGAACGCCGTGTTCCGGTGGTCCTCGCATGGCTGGTGATCCTGGTCGGAGCGCTCTTCGCGGGGCTGACGGCACCGTCGGTTCCCGATGACGACTTCTCGGTGCCTGGCGTCGAGTCGCAACGGGCCTTCGACCTGATGCAGGAGCGGTTCCCCGGGATCACGGCCGATGCCGGCGGTGCGACGGTGGTGTTCGTGGCCCCGGACGGCGAGGAGGTGACCTCGGCGCCGTACAAGTCGGCTATCGAGGCGGCGGTCCAGCGGCTTGCTGACGGTGAGCAGGTGGCCATGGTGGCGGACCCGTTTCAGGACGATGCGGTCAGCAGTGATAGATCGGCGGCGTACGCGAGCGTGATGTACTCCGTGCCGGCCAGCGGGGTCACCGATGCCAGTCGCGGCGAGATCGCGGCCGCGGCCGACGACGCCAGGGCGGCCGGGCTGACTGTCGAGGCCGGCGGGAATGCGATGGAGAGCAGTGGCGGTGGGGGTGTCGCCGAGATCATCGCCATCGCGTTGGCTGCGGTGGTCTTGCTGGTCACCTTCGGGTCGCTGGTCGCCGCGGGGCTGCCGATGTTGACCGCGCTGCTCGGGGTCGGGGTGAGCATGCTGTCGATCCTCGCGGTCAGTCATGCGCTCGGCCTGTCGGCAACCACCGGCACGATGGCGATCATGCTGGGTCTCGCGGTGGGGATCGACTACGCCCTGTTCGTGGTTTCGCGATACCGCGAGGAACGAGGCCGTGGCCTGTCGGCGGTCGAGGCCGTCTCGCTGGCGGTGGGTACCGCGGGCTCCGCCGTGGCCTTCGCGGGCCTGACCGTGGTGATCTCACTCGCCGGCATGGCAGTGATCGGTATCCCGATGCTGACCAAGATGGGGCTGGCTGCTGTCGCGGCGGTGGTGGTGGCCGTCCTGGTCGCGCTCACCCTGGTGCCGGCGGTCCTCGGGTTCGTGCCCGACAAGGTCCTGTCTCGCTCTGCGCGCCAAGCACAGAACGCCGATGCCGAGACGGCGCCGGGTCGGGGCGGCACGCGGTGGGCACGGTTCGTGCTTCGCAACCCGATCTCGGTGCTGTCACTGGGCGTGGTGTTGCTCGGGGCACTCGCACTTCCCGCCACCGCGTTGCAGTTGGGCATGCCGGGGGACGAGTCCAAGCCGACCTCGGCCACCGAGCGCCGTGCCTACGACGAGCTGGCTGAGGCGTTCGGACCGGGGTTCAATGGGCCGCTGATGATCGTGGTCGACGCCACGGACGCGGCCGAGCCGAAGAAGGCGGTCGACTCGATCGCCGGCGCCGTGGCCGGAACAGCCGGGGTGGTGTCGGTCTCGCCCGCGCAGTTCAACGAGGCTGGGGACACGGCGATCTTCGAGGCCGTCCCCTCCACCAGCCCCACCGACGAGGCGACCAAGGACCTTGTGCGCGTCCTGCGTGATGCGCGACCCCAGCTCACCGAAGGCACGGGCGCGACGTTCAAGGTCACCGGAACCACCGCGGTCAACATCGACTTGTCCAACAAGCTTCAGGTCGCACTGTGGCCCTACCTGGCCACCGTGGTCGGGCTCGCCGTACTACTGCTGCTGCTGGTGTTCCGCTCGATCCTGATCCCCGTCAAGGCAGCCCTGGGGTTCCTGCTCTCGGTACTGGCCGCCCTGGGCGCGATGGTCCTGGTCTTCCAGGAGGGATTCGCCGCGGACCTGCTCGGGGTCGAGCAGACCGGGCCCATCATGAGCGCGGTGCCGATCTTCATGGTCGGGATCGTGTTCGGGCTGGCCATGGACTACGAGGTGTTCCTGGTCTCGCGGATGCGGGAGGCGTTCGTCCATGGCGAGGACCCGCGGCGGGCGATCGAAACCGGGTTCCGGCACAGCGCCCGCGTCGTGATCTCGGCCGCTCTGATCATGATGGCCGTCTTCGCCGGGTTCATCTTCGAGCACGATCCCTTCATCAAGATGATCGGCTTCAGCCTGGCTGCCGCGGTGTTCCTCGACGCCTTCGTGGTCCGCATGGCCATCGTCCCGGCCGTTCTCGCGCTTCTCGACCGCCGCGCCTGGTGGCTGCCGGGCTGGCTCGACAGAATCCTGCCGCGCGCCGACGTCGAGGGCGCGAGCCTGAACCGGGCCCATCCGCAGGGCGAACCAGTGCCCGTGCCCGCGAGCGCTCCGTGACCGGGTTTCGTCCGGGGGGACAATCGACGTCAGCACGCAGCACACAAAGAGGAAGAGCACCCATTGGTCATCCTGGAGGAGTACGCCGAGAGGCATCCGCGGATGACCAACGTGGTCATCGTGCTGGCGCTGCTCGGTGGCGCGGTACTGGGGGTGAACCTGGTCGCGCCAGGCGAAAGTCGTCCGCAAGACGTCTGGGTCGCCGAGGTGGTGACAGGGCTCGCCTGCCTGGCAGTGTTCAAGGCACGCGACTACCCGCGGATCACGGTCGTGGTGACCACGGCCTGCGCCGTCGCCACGGGAAGCCTCGGCTACCTCCTCACCCCGCTCCTGTTGGCACCGGTGATGGCCGCGCTGTACTGGCTGGCCGCCACCACCAATTCCCGGACGACCTGGACCTACGGCGGCATCACGACCGTGCTGGTTGTCAGCACCGGAGTCGGCGTCGAGATCGACGGGACGGTGGTGCTGCGCGCGGTAGGACCCGCCTTGTGGCTGCTGCTGCCACTGGCAATGGGCAGCCGGACCCGGCTCCGCCACGCCTGGCTCGACGCAGTCCAGGCCCGCGCAGAGCATGCCGAGCGGAGCCGCGAGGAAGAGGCCCGGCTGCGGGTCACGGAGGAACGGATCCGCATCGCTCGCGATCTCCACGACGTCGTGGCCCACCACATGGCCGTGGCCAATGCCCAGGCCGGCACAGCGGCCCATCTCCTCGAGACCGATCCGGAACTCACCAAGAAGCTCCTCGCCGATCTCAAGGCCACTACCTCCTCGGTCATGCTCGAGCTGCGCGACACCGTCGGCGTCCTCCGCCAGGCCGGCACAGACGCGGAGACCCTCGAACCCGCGCCGGGGCTGGCCCAGCTCCCAGACCTGCTGGAGGTATGCAGATCCGCGGGTTTGACGGTCGACCTCGAGATCGAAGGAGAACCCCGGGGCCTGCCTCCCGGGGTCGACCTGACCGCCTACCGCATCATCCAAGAGGCCCTCACCAATGCCACCAAGTACGCCGCCTCGGCGACTGCGTCTCTGTGCCTCCGGTACAGCAGCACCAGGCTCACCATCACGGTGACCAACGACACGCGTGCCGACGACGTACGGAGCCGCGACCATCACGGCTACGGCATCATCGGCATGCGGGAGCGTGCCCATGCGGTCGGAGGAGATCTGCGCGTGAGTGACAGCAGCGACGTCGGCTTCGAGGTCGTGACCGCCCTGCCCCTGCATCCCCGCGTGTCCGCACCACCCGCCCCGGCACCTCAGGCGACGTCGTGACCATTCGCGTTCTCCTCGCCGACGACCAGGCGCTCCTGCGAGGCACCTTCCGGATGCTGATCGACTCGTGCGAGGACCTCGAGGTGGTCGCCGAGGCCGCCGACGGCGCCCAGGCCGTCGCAGTCGCCCGGATGCACCATCCCGACGTCGTCGTGATGGACGTGCGGATGCCCGGCACCGACGGACTGACCGCCGCCGAGACCATCTGCGCTGACCCCGACCTGGCCGGCATCCGCGTGCTCATCCTCACCACCTTCGAGAACGACGAGCACGTCGCCCGCGCCCTCCGAGCCGGCGCCAGCGGCTTTCTCGGCAAGTACGTCACCACCGACGCCCTGCTCGAAGCCATCCGTATCGTCGCGACCGGCGAGAGCCTGCTGTCGCCGGGGGCGACCAAGGCCCTCATCACACAGTTCCTCGCCACCCCGCCACCGGGACCGGCCGTCCCGCTGCCCACAACCCCCGGAATCGGCGACCTGACCAACCGCGAGCGCGAGGTGATGAAGCTGGCGGCCGACGGCAAGTCCAACGAACAGATCGCCGGTGAGCTCCACCTCAGCGTGCTCACAGTACGCACCCACGTCCAGCGGGCCATGGCCAAGCTCGGTGCCCGCGACCGGGCACAACTCGTCGTCCTGGCCTACAAAAACGGTCTCGTATCGCCGGACCCCGGAACCACCTGATCGAAGTCGCCGACGCTCTGCTCGGCAGCTTCGGGACCCGCCGTCCCCGCCGGCCTTTGGGTCCTCCTGCGGCCGTGTTGTGATCTCCAGGCGTTGCCGCGCTCGCCGTCGGCACGAGATCGTTGCAGTATGCGGACAACCGGGGGCGTGCGCCTGGTCTCCGCCGCTCGTTGGCGCGTCGTCATGGCAGCCGCTCTCGCCGGGGTGATGCTCCTTACGGTCGCGGGCGCGTGTGCGGATCGGAGCGGTGGCTCAGCCGGATCATCCGGCGTACCGCCACCCACGGCAACTGCTCGCACGCCGACGGCTCCGAAGGCGACGGCTCCGAAGGCGAAGGCTCCAAAGCCACCGGCTCCGAAGGCACCGGCGAGCGACGCGGCCGTGAGTATGGACGGACGCGCCCCGCTCACCGGCGTACGTACCACTGCGGTGCTGGATCACCCGGCCGTTACGGTGAAGATCTCCAACACGCCGGACGCGCATCCGCACCGGGGACTCGGCGACGCGGACATCGTGTTCGTCGAGCCGATCACAGGTGCGACCACGCGCTTGGCGGCGATCTTCCACTCGAGGTTGCCGAAGCAGGTCGGCCCGGTGCGGTCGTTGCGCCCGATGGACGCCCCGCTGATCGGGCCGACGAAGGGCGTCATCGCCGACACGATGGCGGACCGCTGGGTGCTGCGGTACGTGGATCGGGTGGCCGACCTGGCGAATCTGGGCACGCTGCGGGTGCCGAGGGGCACCTACCGGATCGACAGCAGGAGACGTGCGCCCAACCACGTCTTCGCGCAGCCCGCGAGGCTGCTGCGGCTGACCGACCGGAGCGCTCAGCCTGCGCCGTACTTCAGTTATGCCGCGGACGTCGGCCGGTCCACGGCGCAGCGCAGGGGTCGGCCTGCGGAGTCGGTGACCGTGGGGTACGGCGGCTCGGCCACCGCGACCTGGCGCTACGACCGCGGCTCGGGCCGCTGGCTGCGTGCCGAGAGGTGGTCCCCGCATCGGCTGGAGAACGGTCGTCAGGTCTCGGCGCAGAACGTGATCGTGCTGCGCGCCGACCGCGACACCAGCTTCGCGCGGGCCAAGGCCTCCATGACGATCCTGGACGTCGTCGACGCCTCCGGATCGCTGCAGCTGTTCACCGGCGACAAAGTGGTCAGCGGACGGTGGACCAAGCGCGGCGTCAACCAGCCGTTCGCCTTCACCACGGCGGACGGCAAACCACTGCTGCTGGCGCCCGGTACCACCTGGGTCGAGTGCACGCTCCCCGGCATGGCCGTCCATGTCACTCCGAAGAAGTGACCAGCATGCCGGCGAAGCAGTCAGGTCAGCTCGCTCAGCCGGCCTGAGGCACCTCGTACGACGGCAGCCGGACACCCGACGCGCTGTGGCAGCGGTAGCCGTTCGGATTCTTCGCGGGAGACAGGTACTGCTGGTGGTAGCCCTCGGCGTAGTAGAAGGTGGCGGCGGGGGCGATCTCGGTGGTGATGTCGCCGTAGCCGGCTTCCTTCAGCGCCGGCGCGTAGGCCGCGACCGTCGACTCGATCTCGTCGAGCTGCTCGGGCTTGGTGTAGTAGATCGCGGACCGGTACTGCGAGCCGAGGTCGTTGCCCTGGCGCATGCCCTGGGTCGGGTCGTGCGACTCCCAGAACACCTTCAGCAGCTCGCCGAACGTGACCTGCTTCGGGTCGAACACGACCCGGACCGCCTCGGTGTGCCCGGTGCGGCCGGTGCAGACCTCCTCGTACGTCGGGTTCGGGGTGTATCCGCCCGCGTACCCGACCGCGGTGGTCCAGACGCCGGGGATGTCCCAGAAGAACTCCTCCGCGCCCCAGAAGCAGCCGGTGCCGAACCACACCTCGTCGTACCCCTCGGGGGTCGGGGCGGTCTGGGGTGTGCCGAGCACGATGTTCTCGGCCGGTACGGCGAACGACGGCTGCGGCCGGCCCGCCAGCGCCTTCTCCTGCTCCACCATCTGCGTCCTGTGCCTGAAGAAGTCCATCGTCCTGCCTCTCGCGGGGTTGCTCTCATCGTCTCCCAACACCAGACGGCGGGCGAACGTTCCAAAGCCTCATTACGGCGCGCTGACGTCAGGCGATCATCGCGGGCCGGTTCGCGAGCGAGCCGCCGCGCAACGGCGCATACGCCAGGGCGATCCGTCGCACCCCTTCGGTCAGCTCCTCGGGCTCCGACGTGTACGGCAGCCGGACGAAGCGGTCCAGCCCGCCGTCGGGGGAGAACCGCGACCCCGCCATCAGCAGTACGCCGTGCCGCTCGGCGAGTCCGACCAGCGCGGCGCCCACCGGCGTGGGCAGCTCGCACCACAGCGACAGCCCGCCGGCCGGTACCCGGAACCGCCAGTCCGGCAGGTGCTCGGCGACCGCCTCGGTGAGCGCGGTCCGGCGTTCGAGCAGGCCGGCGCGGCGCTCGGCGAGGATCTCGGCACGACGCGGCAGCAGCCTGGCCACGACGAGCTGCTCGAGCACCGGCGCGCCGAGGTCGAGTGACGAGCGGGCGTCCAGGATCCGCGACACCAGCTGCTCGGGGCTGCGGATCCAGCCGATCCGCAGGCCGCCCCAGAACGCCTTGCTGACGCTGCCGACCGTCACCACCGCGTGCGGCTGGAAGCCGGCGAACGGCGCGGGCGGCTCGCCGCCGTCCAGCGACAGCTCGGCCAGCGTCTCGTCGATCACCGGGATCACCCGGTTGCGGGCCAGCGCGGCGGCCAGCCGGTCCCGGTCGGCGTCCGGCATCAGGTGCCCGGTCGGGTTCTGGAAGTCCGGCACCAGCCAGGCTGAGCGTGGCGACGTCTGCCTGATCGTTGCCTCCAGCAACGGTAGGTCCCAGCCGGAGGGTGTCATCGGAGCGGGTACGACGCGGGCGCCGCCGCGGCGGATCGCGTCCAGCGAGTTCGGGTGGCTCGGGCTCTCGGTCAGCACCCGGTCGCCGATCCCGGTCAGCGCGCGCATCGCGATCGCGGTGGCGCTCAGGGCGCCGCCGGTGACGATGATCTGGTCCGGCGAGGTCGGCAGGCCGCGCGCCTCGTACCCCGCCGCGATCGCCTCGCGCAGCACCGGCACCCCGAGGGGGTGGTAGCCCGGGGTGGTCAGGTGCGCGGGCAGATCCTCGGCGGCCTCGGCGACCGCCGAGCTGATGCCGTGCACCGCGGGAGAGGCCGCGCAGGTGAAGTCGTACAGGCCTTCCGTGTCGATGCCGGGCGCGTGGTGCGCCCCCAGCGCCGGCGCGGGACCGGCCGGCAGGCTCGCGACGCTGCCGGATCCGCGCCGGCTGGTCAGGTAGCCGCGGTCCCGCAGCTCCGCGTACGCCGCGGTCACCGTGGTCCGGCTGACGTCCAGCGCATCGGTGAGGTCGCGCTCGCTCGGCAGTCGCGCGCCCGGCGGGATCCGGCCGTCCGCGATGAGCAGCCGCAGCCCGTCGGCCAGCGCCTTGTACGCCGGCCCGCCGCCGAACATCCAGGACCCGAGCAGCCCGGCGACCGTGCTCGCCGGCAGGTGTCGTACCGTCATAGGGCCACTATGACGGAATTGGCTATGGAAGACCAGGCCAAATAACCGCAGGATTGCCGATATGACTACCACTTCCGTCGCCGCCGTCGCCCCAGTCCGGACCGGTTCTCGGCGGATCGCGCGCCGCCTCGTCCAGCTCTACGCCGGCCTGACCCTGTACGGGCTGTCGATGGCGCTGATGATCCGCAGCGGGCTCGGCCTGGACCCGTGGGACGTGCTGCACTACGGCATCGCCAAGCACGTGCCGCTCACCTTCGGCACGGTCGTGGTCGTCGTCGGCGCGCTGGTGCTGCTGGCCTGGATCCCGCTGCGGCAGTGGCCGCGGCTCGGCACGATCAGCAACGTGATCGTGATCGGCCCGGTCACCGACCTCGGGCTCTGGCTGCTGGACCGGCCGGACGCGCTCTGGTTGCGGATCGCGCTGATGGTGGCCGGGATCGCGGGCAACGCGCTGGCGACCTCGCTGTACATCGGGGCCCGGTTCGGTCCCGGTCCGCGCGACGGCCTGATGACGGGAGTGGTACGCCGTACCGGGCTGAGCGTGCGCCTGGTGCGCACCACGATCGAGGTGTCGGTGCTCGCCGGCGGCTGGCTGCTCGGCGGGACGGTCGGCGTCGGCACGGTCGCGTACGCGCTGGCCATCGGCCCGCTGGTTCACGTGCTGCTGCCGCGCCTGGAGGTTCGCGCCGGAAGCCGGTGACGCGGCGCGTGCCGGCAGGGGCACGCGCCGCATCGACTCAGACGCCTCGACCGCGGTCCGGGCGGTGCGGACCGCCGGCCGGGCGGGTGGCGGACTCCGACGCGTTGGGACCCTGCTGGACGGCGCCGCTGGCCGACGGGGAGCCGGACAATACCCACGCGGTGTCCAGGGCGTTGCCGCCGGGACGGCCGGCCCGGCCGGACTCCGCCGCGCGGTGCTGGCCCTGGTAGCGTGCGCTGCCCTCGGCCGCAGCGGACAGCTGCGCGACCTGGGCGTACGCACGGTCCGCCTGGCCGCGGTCCGGTGCGAACTGGCCGGCGACGAAGGCCTGGTTCATCCGCAGCAGCTGCTGGGACGAGATCCCGGACCGGCCGATCGCCTCCCGCGCCGACGGGTCCAGCCGGGCGGCCTGGAAGGCGCCCCGGACGGCGGCGGCCCGCAGCTTCGCGGTGCCCTGGGTACGGTTCCACCAGCGCGACACCGCGTTCGCTCCCTGGCGGGCGGTGTCCGAGATCCGGTGGCCGGCACCGGCGGCGGCGACCGCCGTCCACTCGGCCGCGGCGGCCGCGCGCCGGCCGAGGTCGGCCCCGCGGCCGGCGAGCTCCCGGACCCGGGCCGCGGCGTTGAACATCGGTCCGGCCGCCTCGAAGGCTCGCATCGAGCGTTGGAGCGCCAGCTGCTGCTCCGGTCCGAGCCTCGACAGCCACGCGGCCGCCTGGTCCATCGACCCTTGCTGCCACAGCTGGGGTCCTGGTCCCTGGTGTGGGGTGCTCATGCGACCTCCTAGTCGATGTAGACCGTGTAGCCGACGCCGACCGCCGGGGAGAGCGGTTTCGCGGTGGGCTTGTTGCTGTACAGGTGGAACTGCGCGCCCGGACGCGTCCAGACCGCGAGGTGGCGCCGGTCGGCACCCGCACCGGGCGCCCACTCGTCGTCGAAGCCGGGGCGGCTGTCGTCACCGACGTACGCCGGCTCGCCCCAGTGCTTCAGCGCGAGCTCGAAGTGCTCCGGCCAGTGCGCGTCCAGGCCCGCGGCCGCCGCGGGGATGTCGGCCGGCTCCAGGTCGTAGGCGGACCAGCCGCTGTTCCGGCAGTCGGCGAACGCCATGCCGTTGAACACGATCATGTTCGTGCCGCGCCGGGTCACGAACCCCCACGACTCCAGCACGTCGTCGATCTCGGTCCCCGGCTCGAGCGGCCACGGCTGCCAGCCGGTCGCGGCGGTCACCCGTTGCACGAGCGCGCGGACCACGGCCGGACCGGTCTCGTCGGTGTCCGGACCCGCGACCCGGGTCCAGTCGGCCACCTCCGCGAGGTCGGCCATCGCCAGGTCGTCCTCGTCGAGTGGTCGATCCTGCGTCTTCATGCCTGACGTCCTTCCATCCGGGACTCGCGACCTGCGGGCCTTCACGGTATGACGCAGGTAGGTCATTCCCGGGCCGGACCGGACGGTGCGGCGGTCGCTGACGGCCGTAGGCTGCACTGGTGACCTCACCACAGCACGACCCACGTTGGGGCTTCGAGACCGTCGCGATCCACGCCGGCAACGAGCCGGACCCGACCACCGGCGCGGTGGTGCCGCCGATCTACGCCACCAGCACCTACAAGCAGGACGGTGTCGGCGGGCTGCGCAACGGCTACGAGTACTCGCGGTCGGCGAACCCGACCCGAACCGCGCTCGAGGAGTGCCTCGCCGCGATCGAGGGCGGCACCCGCGGCTTCGCGTTCGCCAGCGGCCTGGCCGCCGAGGACACCCTGATGCGCTCGATCTGCGCGCCCGGCGACCACGTGGTCTTCCCCGACGACGCGTACGGCGGCACGTTCCGCCTGTTCAGCAAGGTGCTGTCGCACTGGGGCATCGAGATGACGCCCACGGCCGTCACCGACCCGGACGCGATCCGCGCCGCGGTCCGGCCCGGCGTCACCAAGGTGGTCTGGCTGGAGACGCCGACCAATCCGCTGCTGAACGTCGCCGACATAGCGCTGGTCGCCCAGATCGCGCACGAGAACGGCGCGCTGCTGGTGGTCGACAACACCTTCGCCTCGCCGTACCTGCAGCGGCCGCTCGACCTCGGCGCGGACGTCGTCGTGCACTCCACCACCAAGTACATGGGCGGCCACTCCGACGTGGTCGGCGGCGCGCTGATCGTGCGCGACGCCGGGCTCGCCGAGAAGATCGCCTTCCACCAGAACGCGATCGGCGCGGTCGCCGGGCCGTTCGACTCCTGGCTGGTGCTGCGCGGCATCAAGACCCTCGGGGTCCGGATGGACCGGCACAGCGACAACGCGGAGAAGGTCGTCGAGTTCCTGCAGCGGCACACGTCGGTGTCCGGCGTCCTGTACCCGGGCCTAGACGGTCACCCGGGCCACGAGACCGCGGCCAAGCAGATGAAGCGGTACGGCGGCATCGTCTCGTTCCGGGTCGCCGGCGGGGAGCAGCAGGCGCTGGACGTCTGCAACCGCGCGCGGGTGTTCACCCTCGGCGAGTCGCTCGGCGGCGTCGAGTCGCTGATCGAGCACCCCGGCCGGATGACGCACGCCTCGGTCGCCGGCACACCGCTGGAGGTGCCTGCCGACCTGATCCGGCTGAGTGTCGGGATCGAGACGGTGGACGATCTGCTCGCCGACCTCGAGCACGCACTGGGGTGAGCGGCCGGTACCTCTGTGCCGACTTCGGGTCGACCTTCACCAAGGCGATCCTGGTCGACTCCGGATCCGGCGAGCTCGTCGCGCGTGCCGAGCACCGGACCACGATCGACACCGACGTGATGGACGGCTGGCACCGTTGCCGTGAGCAACTGGTCGCCGCCGACCCGGCCGCGGTGCGCGCCGACCTGCTGGCCTGCTCCAGTGCCGGCGGGGGCCTGCGGATCGCCGTGGTCGGCAACGAGGAGCTGGTCACGGCGGAGGCCGGCCGGCGGGTCGCGCTGAGCAGCGGCGGCCGAGTGGTCGCGGTGGTCAGCGGCGGCCTCAGCCCGGCCGCGCTGAAGGACCTGCGCGCGCGCAAACCCGACGTTGTGCTGCTGGTCGGCGGTACCGATGGCGGCAACGCCGCGGTCTACACGCGCGCCGCGCAGGTGCTCGCGACGTACCGCTGGCGGAAGCCGGTCGTTGCCGCGGGCAACATCGACGCGGCGGACGAGGTCGGCGGCGTCCTGAGCGGCGGTGGTGTCCCGCACGTGACGGCGGCGAACGTCGTACCGCAGATCGGGGTGTTCGCGCCGGACGGCGCCCGCGCGGCGATCCGGGAGATGTTCCTGGCGCACGTGATCGGCGGCAAGAACCTGTCGAAGGACAAGGCGTTCGGCGAGCTGGTGCGAGCCGCCACCCCGGACGTCGTACTGCGCGGCGTCGAGGTGCTGGCCGGGCTGCACGGCGACATCGCCGTGGTGGACATCGGCGGCGCGACCACGGACGTGCACTCGGTGGTCGAGCTCGACCCCGAGGACGCCAACCTCGGCCGGGAGGTGGTCGCCACGCACCCGGTGACGCGGACAGTTGAGGGCGACCTGGGCATGCGCTGGAACGCGGTGCCGGTGGTGGACGCCGGGGTCGAGGCCGGCCTGGTCGTCGACGACGGCGACCTGCGCGTGGCGGCCGGGCGGCGGCATGACGACCCGGCGTTCCTGCCGGCCGACGCGTCCGAGCGGTCGTACGACGAGTGGCTGGCCACGATCGCGGTGACGGTGGCGCTGCGCCGGCACGCGGGGCGGCAGCGGGTCGTGTTCGGCCCGGACGGCCGGGTGCTCGAGCGGTCCGGGAAGGACCTGCGCGAGGTGGACCTGCTGGTCGGGTCAGGTGGCGTGCTCCGGCACAACCCGCCGGAGGTCGCCGAGCGGGTGCTGCGCGCGACCGCCACCGGCGCGGTGCGGGACGGCTGGCTGGTTCCGGAGGCGCCGCGGACCTGTGTCGACACCGACTACGTGCTGGCCGGCGCCGGCCTACTCGCCGACCTCGCCCCCGAGGCGGCCGCCGGCCTCGCCGCGCACGTCGCCGCGCGCCCGCTCCAGAGCGATCCGGTACGTCGCTAGGGTGGCGCACGTGACGCCCAACGACGACGGAGACGGCGTACAGAAGGGGCGCGAGGCACAGCCCGGCGCCGCCGATCCCGACCTGCGCAAGGATCCCGAGCAGACCGAGAGCCCGGTCGCGGACACCGAGGTCGCCGAGGAGACCACTCCTGGGATAGAGGCGGAGCCGGCCCGGCGGCGCGGGCCGGCCGACACCGGTGTGCCCCCGGCGGTCCAGGTCGCGTCCGCGTGGGCGTGGCGGTTCCTGGTGATCGCGGGTGCGTTCGCGGTCATCAGCTGGGTGATGCGCTACCTGTCCGAGATCCTGATCCCGGTCGTCGTCGGCGTGCTGCTGACGGCGCTGCTGGTGCCAGTGACGAACGCGCTGCAGCGGCTCCGGCTGCCGCGCGGCGCGGCCGCCGGTATCACCGTGCTAGGCCTTATCGCGGTCGTCTCCGGGCTGCTGACCGTGGTCGGCGCCCAGATCCGGTCCGGCTTCCCCGAGCTGTCCACGAAGGTCACCGAGGGCATCACCCAGCTGCGGGACCTGGTCCGGATCAACCTGAACGTCTCCGACCAGCAGATCAGCGACTACCTGGAGAAGGCCCGGCACGCGATCGCGACCAGCAGCGGTCTCGGCGCGCGCGCGGCCGAGGTCGGCACGACTGTCACGCACGTCGTCGCCGGACTGTTCATCGCGCTGTTCTGCACCTTCTTCTTCCTCTACGAGGGCCAGCGGATCTGGACCTGGCTGGTGCGGCTGTTCCCGCGTGTCGCCCGCGCGAAGGCCGACTCGTCCGGCCGCCAGGCGTGGGTGTCGCTGACCGCGTTCGTGCGCGCCACCATCCTGGTCGCCGCGGTGGACGCGGTCGGGATCGCGATCGGCGCAGCCGCGCTCGGGCTGCCGCTGGTGAGCGCGATCGGCATCCTGGTCTTCGTCGGCTCGTTCGTGCCCGTGGTCGGCGCGCTGGTGACCGGCTCGGTCGCGGTACTGGTCGCGCTGGTCGCCAAGGGACCGCTGGTGGCGCTGCTGATGGTGGGTGTCGTGATCGCCGTCCAGCAGCTGGAGTCGCACGTCCTGCAGCCGTTCCTGCTCGGCCGCGCGGTCAGCGTGCACCCGCTCGCGGTGATCCTCGCCATCGGCTCCGGCGTAGTGATCGCCGGCATCGTCGGCGCCCTCGTCGCCGTCCCCACTGCCGCCGTCCTCAACACCGTCGTCAACCACCTAGCCGGCAACGACCTAGCCCCCGAACCCCCCGGCCGCCTCCGCAACCACAAACACTGACCCGCAGCCCGGGCACACGCGATCCACCTGCGGGCCGGGTCGGGCGCGATCCACCTGCGGGCCGGGCGCGATCCACCGATGAACGCCAAGAGGTGGGACGGCGTGCGGCTCGCAATGGTGCAGCACCTACCCGCGTACGGCGAAGGCCCGGCCGGAGGGATCCGGCCGGGCCCAGCGTCGTACCTCTTGGTCAGTGCAGGGCGGCTGCCGAGGCTTCGGCGGCTTCGGCTTGGTCCTGCGGGGTGGGAGCGGTGCGGCCGGCGAGGCGTTGTTCCGGGGTGATGATCGCGAGGATGAAGGCGATCGCCAGGAACGGGAGCGACACCAGGAAGACGTCGTCCATCGACTGCACCAGGCTGTGCAGGGCCCAGCCGCGCTGCGGCTCGTGCAGGGCGTGCAGGCCCTGGACGCTGTTCGCCGCCTTCGCGAGCTGGTCGACCGCACTCTGCGCGGCCTGCGGTACGGCGTCGGTCAGGTGCACCTTCAGCCGGCCGGTCAGGGTCGCGCCGAAGATCGCGGTGCCAATCGCGCCACCCATCGAGCGGAAGAACGTCATCGTGGACGTCGCGGTGCCCATGTGCTGGCGCGGCACGCTGTTCTGCGCGGCGGTGACGACGATCTGCATCGACATGCCGAGACCGGCGCCCATCAGGAACATGTACAGACCGAGCTGCCAGTACGGCGTGTCGATCGCGATCGTCCGATCATCGGCAGCAGCGCCAGGCCGGACTTGGTCGGCGACATCTCCTTGACCGCCTGCAGGTACAGCGGCAGGAAGATCAGCGCGCCGAACATCGCGACACCCATCAGGAACGCGAACGCCGCGTTCCCGCTGAAGATCCGGCCCTTGAACAGGTCCATCGGGATGATCGGCTCGGACACCCGCAGCTCGATCAGCACGAACGACACCGCGAGCACGATCGCACCGGCCAGCAGGGCCAGCGAGGTGCCGTCGCCCCAACCGTTGTTCGGACCGCTCCAGGACAGGTACAGCAGCAGCGAGGTCACCGCGGCGGTCACCGCGGCCGCGCCGAGGTAGTCGATCTGGTGGCTGCGCTTGACGTGCTGCAGCTTCAGCCGCGCGGACACGATCGCCAGCGCGACGGCGCCGATCGGCAGGTTGATCCAGAAGATCCAGCGCCAGCCGGGACCGTCGGTGAGCACGCCGCCGAGCAGCGGGCCGGCCACCGAGGACAGACCGAACACGGCGCCGAAGTAGCCCATGTACTTGCCGCGCTCACGCGGCGGGATCACGTCGCCGACGGTGGCGAACGCGAGCGACATCAGACCACCGGCGCCGAGGCCCTGGACGGCCCGGAAGCCGATCAGCTGCTCGATGTTCTGCGACAGCGCGGCCAGCACGGAGCCGGCCAGGAAGGTCACGATCGCGATCTGGAACAGCGGCCGGCGGCCGTAGAGGTCGGAGATCTTGCCCCACAGGGGAGTGGAGGCGGTCGAGGTCAGCAGGTACGCGGTGACGACCCAGGACAGCTTGTCCAGGCTGTTGAACTCGCTGACGATCTGCGGCAGCGCCGTACCGACGATGCTCTGGTCGAGCGCCGCCAGGAACATGCCGGCCATCAGGCCACCGAGCACGACCAGGATCTGGCTGTGGCTGAGGTAGTTCGGGGAGTGCGGGTCCTGGGCCGGGGTCTCGGCGACCTGGTCAGGGGTACTCATCGGTTCTCCTTGTCAGGGGTGTGACGCCTGTTGTCGGTGCGCTCGTCGGCGGTCGCGTTGACGCCGTCGGCGAAGCGGTCCATCAGGGCCGCGAAGGTTTCGATGTCGGACTTGTCCCAGTCCTGCATCGCCCGGGTGAGCAGGGCGTGGCGGCGCTTGGAGTACTCGTTCAGCCGCGCGACGCCCGCGTCGGCCAGCACGATCCGGGATGCGCGGCGGTCGTCCGGGTCGGGCAGCCGGTCGACCAGGCCCTCGTTCTCCAGCGTACGGACCAGCCGGCTCGCGGTGGACGCGTCCAGCTCGATGATCGCGGCCAGCTCTGACAGCCGGACCGGGCCGGAGCAGCGCAGCATGTGCAGTGCCGCGATGGCGCTCTGGTCGTGTGGTTCGCCGGGGTGCTTCGCCTTCATCCGGCGACCGATGCGCATGAACGCGTGCAGCACCGTCTCCTCCGGTGTCTGCGGCGTCCACTCGGTGCCGTCGGGATTTACATGCATGCTGCAAGCATATGCATACTTGCGTGATGCACGCAAGTATCACGCCGGCCGCTGCAGAAAACCGGGAGAGTTCTGTCGGCGGTCGGAACTAGAGTCGCGGGCGTGGTCGATCCAGAGCAGGTGATGGTCCGCGCCCGCGGGTTGCGGAAGTCGTACGGCAAGTTCGAGGCGGTCAAGGGGATCGACCTGGACGTCCGTAAGGGCGAGGCGTTCGGGTTCCTCGGGCCGAACGGCGCGGGCAAGTCGTCGACGATGCGGATGATCGGCGCGGTGTCGCCGGTCAGCGCCGGCGAGCTGCGGATCCTCGACCTGGACCCGGCGGCGGACGGACCGGCGATCCGGGCCCGGCTCGGTGTCTGCCCGCAGGACGACACGCTCGACATGGAGCTGACCGTCCGCGACAACCTGACCGTGTACGGGCGGTACTTCGGGCTGAGCCGCGCGGAGTGCCGGGAGCGGGCCGACGAGCTGCTCGCGTTCGTCGCGTTGTCCGAGAAGGCGAAGGACAAGGTCGAGGAGCTGTCCGGCGGGATGAAGCGGCGGCTCACGATCGCGCGCTCGCTGGTGAGCCGGCCGGACCTGCTGCTGCTCGACGAGCCGACCACCGGGCTCGACCCGCAGGCCCGGCACCTGCTGTGGGACAAGCTGTTCCGGCTCAAGCAGAGCGGCGTCACGCTCATCATCACCACGCACTACATGGACGAGGCCGAGCAGCTGTGCGACCGGCTGGTGGTGATGGACGGCGGGCTGATCGTCGCCGAGGGGTCGCCGGCCGAGCTGATCCGCGACTACTCGACCCGCGAGGTGACCGAGCTGCGGTTCGGCCCGGAGGTGATGGCCGAGGACCACGACGCGCTGGCGGGCAAGGTCGCCGACCTCGCGGAGCGCATCGAGGTGCTGCCGGACCGGCTGCTGCTCTACACCGACGACGGCGAGCGCGCGGTCGTCCAGGTGCACGAGCGCGGCCTGCAGCCGGCCGCGGTGCTGGTCCGGCGCTCGACGCTGGAGGACGTGTTCCTCCGGCTGACCGGACGGACGCTGGTGGACTGATGTCGCTGGCCATCGACAACACGCTGCGGCAGTACGACTACTGGGCGACCGTCTACAAGCGGACCTGGAAGGGCAGCATCGTCACCAGCTTCCTGATGCCGCTGCTGTACCTGGCCGCGATGGGAGTCGGGCTCGGCGCCTTCGTCGACGACAGCCCGGCATCGGCCGCCTCGCTCGGCGGGGTGAGCTACCTGCAGTACCTCGCGCCCGGGTTGCTCGCCGCGACCGCGATGCAGATCGGCGTCTTCGAGTCGACGTACCCGGTGATGGGCGGGATCAAGTGGCACAAGTCGTACTACGCGATGATCGCGACGCCGCTGCGCCCGGCGGACGTGATGGTCGCCCAGCTCGGCTTCATCGCGTTCCGGATCGCCAGCACCTGTGTGGTGTTCGTCGCGGTGATCGCGGCCTTCGGCGGCCTCGTGTCGCCGCTCGGCCTGCTCGCGCTGCCGGTCGCCGTACTGGTCGGGATGGCGGTCGCTGCGCCGGTCGCGGCGGTGTCGGTCAGGCTGACCGACGAGTCCTGGTTCGCGATGATCTTCCGGTTCGGCGTGATCCCGATGTTCCTGTTCTCCGGGGCGTTCTTCCCGGTGTCGCAGCTGCCGGACTCGGTCGAGTGGATCGCGTACCTGAGCCCGCTGTGGCACGCCGTCGACCTGGCCCGGGACCTGAGCCTCGGTGACGTGCACGCGGCGGCGGCGCTCGGCCACCTGGCCTACCTGGTGCTGTGGTTCGGGCTCGGCACCTGGTCCGCGATCCGCGGTCTCACGAAACGGTTGGTCAGCTGATGGCGACCCTCGCGACGCGGGTCGTCCCGATCCCCACCCGCACCGGCGGCGGGTGGCGGCTGGTCGAGCGCAACTACCTGGTCTACAAGCGCGGCTGGCTGGTGTTCCTGTCGGGCTTCTTCGAGCCGCTGTTCTACCTGCTGTCGATCGGCGTCGGCGTCGCCGCGCTGGTCGGGCAGTTCACCCTGTCGGACGGTACGACGATCGGCTACACCGAGTTCGTCGCGCCGGCCATGCTCGCGTCGTCGGCGATGAACGGCGCGATCTTCGACGCGACGTACAACATCTTCTTCCGGATGAAGTACGCCAAGCTGTACGACGCGGTGCTCGCGACGCCGATGCGCCCGTGGGACGTGGCCACCGGCGAGGTCACCTGGGCGTTGCTGCGCGGCGCGGCGTACTCGGCGATGTTCCTGGTCGTGATGCTCGCGATGGGCCTGATCGGGTCCTGGTGGGCGGTGCTCGCGCTGCCGGTCGCGGTCCTGATCGGGTACGCGTTCGCCGGCGCCGGGATGGCGCTCACGACGTACATGCGCAGCTGGCAGGACTTCGAGTTCGTGCAGCTCGCGATCCTGCCGATGTTCCTGTTCTCGGCGACGTTCTACCCGGTCGAGACCTACCCGCGGGCGGTGCAATGGGTGGTCGAGGCGACCCCGCTCTACCAGGGCGTCGCGCTGCTGCGCGCCCTGAGCACCGGCTCCGTCGGGTGGTCGCTGGTGTGGCACGCCTTCTACCTGGCCGCCATGGGCACCGCCGGCATGTACGTCGCGTCCAGGCGCCTCGGCACCTTGCTGCTCAAGTGATCCTGCCGCGCCCGGATTACCAGGAAGGTCAGTGCAGGTGTGCGGCGAGGACGGCGCGGTGGGTCGGCTCGGCCGCGGCCTGGCGGCGGGCGCCCGGCTGGGTGAGCTTGACGAAGATGCCACGGCGGTCCTCGGCGCACATCGCGCGCTCGACCAGCCCCGCCTTCTCCAGCCGGGCGATGACGCGGGACAGGGCGCTCTGGCTGAGGTGGACCTCGCCGGCGAGGTGCTGCACGCGGGCGCTGCAGTCGGTCATCTCGGAGAGGCGCTCGAGCACCTCGTACTCACTGACGCCGAGCTCGTGCCCGGCCTGCAGCTCGCGCTCGAGGGCGCAGCTCACGACGGAGTACCGAGCGAGCAGCCCGCGCCACTCGTCGACGTCCGCGACGTGCTTGGTCACCACGAGGTGCACCCTAGCATGCAGATGCATCCAATGCAAAGGCAAATAATTCCTAGACAATAATTGCATGTGCATGAAATGCTCTGGGGCATGACTTCCGCACCACCGGTCTCATCGTCCCTCGCGCCCGACCAGCGCTGGTCCGCCCGGCTGTGGGCCGTCCTGCTCGTGGTCTGCGGCGTGATCTTCCTCGATGCTCTCGACGTGTCCATGGTGGGCATGTCGCTCCCGTCCATCGGCGCCGATCTGGGCGTCGACATCTCCTCCCTGCAGTGGGTCGTCACCGGCTACGTGCTCGGGTACGGCGGCCTGCTGCTGCTCGGCGGCCGGACCGCGGACCTGCTCGGCCGCCGCCGGGTGTTCCTCGCCGCGCTCGGCGTCTTCGCCGTCGTGTCGATGCTCAGCGCGGTCGTCTCCAGCCCTGAGCTGCTGGTCGCGGCCCGGTTCGTGAAGGGTCTCGCGGCGGCGTTCACCGCGCCGGCCGCGCTGTCGATCATCACCACCACGTTCCCGGAGGGGACGCACCGGAACCGGGCGCTCAGCATCTTCACCACCTGCGGCGCCAGCGGCTTCTCGATGGGCCTGATCTTCGGCGGCCTGCTGACCGAGGTCGGCTGGCGCTGGACGTTCCTGCTGCCCGGCCCGGTCGCGCTGCTGATCCTGATCGCGGCCGTCAGGACCATCCCGAACAGCCCGCGCGACGAGGTCGCCGGCGGCTACGACATCCCCGGCGCGGTCAGCGTGACCGCGGCGATGCTGGTGCTCGTGTACGCCGTGGTCAACGCGCCGCACGTCGGCTGGGGCTCGGTGCGCACCGTCGTGCTGTTCGCGGTCGCGCTCGCGCTGCTCGCGACGTTCGTCCAGGTGGAGCGGCGCTCCAGCCACCCGCTGGTCCGGCTCGGCATCCTCCGGCTCGCGCCGCTGCGGCGGGCCAACCTGGCGGTCCTGGTCGTGTTCGGCGCGTACATCGCGTTCCAGTTCATCGGCACGCTCTACATGCAGACGCTGCTCGGCTGGTCCGCGTTCGAGACCGCGCTCGGCTTCCTGCCCGCCGGCCTGCTGGTCGCGTTCCTGTCGCCGAACGCGGGCAAGCTCGCCGACCGGATCGGCACCGGCCGGATGATCGTGCTCGGCATGTCGATGTTCGTCGCGGCGTACGCGCTGTCGGTGCGGATCGGGTCGGAGCCCGCGTACCTGTCCACCGTGCTGCCGACGATGCTGCTGGTCGGTCTCGGCTTCGCGATCACCTTCCCGGCGCTGAACATCCAGGCCACCTCCGGCGTCGAGAACCACGAGCAGGGCCTGGCCTCGGGCCTGCTGAACACAGCCGGGCAGGTCGGCGGCGCGCTCATGCTCGCCGTCGTCACCGCGGTCATCGACAGCAAGTCGGCCGGGATCACCTCACCCGCGGACATGCTGCCCGCGTTCCGCCCGGGCCTGTACGTGGTCGCCGGCGTCGCCGTGCTCGGCCTTCTGGTCTCGCTGCCGGGCCTTCGCCGTACCAAGGCGGAGGCCACCGCACCGGCCGTCGCCCTCGAGGACGACCCGCTCGACGAGCTCACCGCCGCCTGACCTGGGAGGCATCTTGGGGAGCCCGGCTCGTCACTCCGACGAGCCGGGCTCCCCAACTCGTCCAGCGGTACGGCGATACCGCGGGTGGTCAGGGCCCGCGCGGGGGAGTTCGGGGTCGTCCCCGATTGGTTTGACCCGATGCGGGTGCTGCACTGGACGGCATGAGCGAGAACACGGGCAGCGACCAGGACCGGCTGATGCGGGAGATCCTCGACAGGGTCGCCGCCGGCGAGCTGAGCACGACGGATGCCGCGGCACTGCTGACCGCGGTGCGCACACCAGCGGCGGCCAAGCACGCCTCCGAGACCGCCGAGCAGGCTGACGAGTCAGGCGCGCAGCCGGCCTCCGACGAGCCGTCCACCGACGCCTGGGCCGGAGCGGTCGACGACCCACGGGCGACACCCTCGCCACCGCAGCCCCAGGACACCCCGGCCCAGCCCCGGGACACCGTGGCCACGGGGCCTCAGGACATGACGCCGGACGAGCAGGAGCACTCGGACGTACCGGTGCCGGCCGAGGTGCAGCGGGTGATGATCCGGGCGATCGGCCGCCGGGTCCGGCTGATCGGGGAGCCCTCGGTGACCGGCGTGGCCGTCGACGGGCCGCACTCGGTGAAGCGCGACGGCGACACCCTGACGGTCACCAGCGACGGCGACATGGGCGTCTCGATCGACGGGCTGAGCATGCTCCGGACCCGTTCGATGGGTGACCTGACGTCGCAGGTCGGCGGGTTCGTGAAGGAGCTGCAGGTCAGAGTGAACCCGCGGCTGCGAGTCGAGGTCGAGGTGACCGGCGGCACCGTGACGGCGGAGCGGCTGCCGGCGCTGACGAGGGTGCGGGTGACCGCGGGCACCGCGCGGGTCGCGGACGTCGACGGCCCGATCGACCTGCTCGTGCAGGCCGGTTCGGCGAGCCTGGACGCGCAGCTGACCAAGGGCCGTTCCCGGGTGCGGGTCGAGTCCGGCTCTGCGAACGTCCACCTGCGCCGCGGCTCCGACGTACGGGTGCACAGCGACGCCCAGCTCGGCCGGGTGACGTGGGCCGGAGCGGTGAACGGGCCGAGCACCGACGTGGAGATCGGCCAGGGCCGGGCCGCGCTGGACGTCGAGGTGCTGGTGGGCGCCGCCCAGATCACCTCGGCCTGACCTATGACGAAGGCCCCCGGCACGGACCGGGGGCCTTCAGTGCGTGCGGGTCAGCCGGTGAAGGGCTCCGCGCCGACGATCTCGACGGTGACGGGCTTGCCGTTCGGCGCCTCGTACGTCGCGGTGTCGCCCTTCTTCTTGCCGAGGATGGCCGCGCCCAGCGGCGACTGCGGCGAGTAGACGTCGATGTGGACGGAGTCGTCCAGCGCCAGCAGCTCACGCGAGCCGAGCAGGAACGTCTCGACCTCGTCGTCGCCGGCGAAGGTGATCGACACCTTCATACCCGGCTCGACCACGCCGGCCTTGCCCGGCGGCTCGCCGACCTGCGCCCGGCGCAGCAAGTCCTCGAGCTGGCGGATCCGCGCCTCGGACTTGCCCTGCTCGTCCTTCGCCGCGTGGTAGCCGCCGTTCTCCTTCAGGTCGCCCTCGTCGCGGGCCTCGCCGATCTTGTTCGCGAGCTCGACCCGGGACGGACCGGTGAGGTACTCCAGCTCGGACTTGAGCCGGTCGTGGGCCTCCTTGGTCAGCCAGACAACACCGCCCACGCCTGTCTGCTGTGTCACGGTCTGCTCCTCGGGGGTCGACAACGGGCCAACAATGCTTCTGGCCGCCGACCATGCCGGCGACCAATCCAATGAGAGTACCAAGTCCGGGCCGCAAACCCTACTGCTGGCACGTTCGGAGAGTGTCAGCGCGGCCGCGTGGAGTGCGGCGTCGTACAGCCGACCAGCACGGCCGCCGTGGCCGGCCGCTGGGTGGTGATGACGGCGCGCAGCGTCTGCCGCCGGGGCGCGTCGGCCGGCACCGTCAGGGTGCTCTCGCCGACGATCGCGAAGTCCGCCGACTTGGCCTGGATCCGGCAGCTGGCGACGACGTCCTCACTCCGCTCCACCTCGATCACCGCGACCACGGACGTCGGCGAGGTCACCTCGAACGTCAGCAGCCGGGACGCCACCGGCGGGTTCGAGTGCCAGACCGCCACCCACAGCAACCACGTCAGCCCCGCCCCGGCGACCACCACGACCGCCGCTACCACTGGCAGGCGACGACGGCCCGTACGACGTCCGTACCGCGCGTCCAGGTCGGCGGCGCGGTCAGCTGCGGCAGGGTCGGTCACCGGTTCTCCTCACGATCGGGGACCATTGTGTCTTGTGACTACAGCCCGAGCCGATCTGCGTCTGCTGCACGTCCACGCCCACCCCGACGACGAGTCCAGCAAGGGCGCCGCGTCGACCGCCAAGTACGTCCACGACGGCGTCGACGTACTCGTCGCGACCTGTACCGGCGGTGAGCGCGGGTCGATCCTGAACCCGAACATGGACCGGCCGGACGTGCTCGCGAACATCGCGGAGATCCGCCGCCAGGAGATGGACGCCGCACGCGAGATCCTCGGCATCCGGCAGGCGTGGCTGGGCTGGATCGACTCCGGCTACCCCGAGGGCGACCCGCCGCCGCCACTGCCGGACGGCTGCTTCGCCGCGATGAAGGTCGAGGACGCCGCCGCCCCACTGGTCAAGCTGATCCGCGAGTTCCAGCCGCAGGTGGTCACGACGTACGACGAGAACGGGGGCTATCCGCACCCGGACCACGTCATGTGCCACCAGATCAGCGTGCACGCGTTCGAGAGCGCCGGCGACCCGGACGCGTACCCGGGCCTGGGGGAGCCGTGGCAGCCGCTGAAGCTGTACTACCACCACTCGTTCCACCGCGAGCGCACCCAGGCGCTGCACGACGCGATGGTTGCCCGCGGCATGGAGTCGCCGTACGCCGAGCGGCTGAAGGAGTGGAAGCCGGATCCGGAGCACGACCGGCGGATCACCACCCGGGTGCCGTGCGCGGAGTACTTCCCGGTGCGGGACCGGGCGCTGATCGCGCACGCGACCCAGATCGACCCGGACGGGCCGTGGTTCGCCGTACCGCTGGCGGTGCACCAGCATGTCTGGCCGACCGAGGACTACGAGCTCGCCCGCAGCATCGTGGAGACGCGGCTCCCCGAGGACGACCTGTTCGCGGGCGTCCGGTGACCCGGTGGGAGACTGAGCGGGTGATGTTGTTGAACGTGCCCCTGGACGTCGATCCGAACGCGGTCCGGCCGGGCTGGGTGGCCCTGCTGATCGTGCTCGCGCTGATCGGCGCCACGCTGCTGCTGTGGCGCAACATGGGCAAGCAGATGCGCAAGATCGACTTCGACGAGTCGGCGACCGACGACGCCGGCCGTCAAGCGGGGCGCAACGAACCGGACGCGCAGCAGAAGCCGCCTGCGGACGACGAGCCGGAGTAACGTCGCGGGCGTGACCGACACGCCTCGCCTGAAGCTGCGCACCGTGGTGCTGGACTGCTCGGACGCGCACGAGATGGCTGACTTCTACTCCCGCCTGCTCGGCTGGGAGATCACGTACCGCGAGCCGGACTGGGTGCTGATGCGCGACCCGGGCGGCGGTGCCGGGCTGTCCTTCCAGGCCGAGGAGGCGTACGTCCGCCCGGTCTGGCCCGAGCGCCCGGACGCGCAGCAGAAGATGCTGCACCTGGACATCCTGGTCGACGACCTCGAGGCCGCCGTCGCGCACGCGGTCTACGCCGGCGCCAGCCTCCCCGACTTCCAGCCCCGGGACGACCTCCGCATCCTCCTCGACCCCGCCGGCCACCCCTTCTGCCTCTTCACCGACTGACCACCCAACTGGCACGGGTGTCAGTCGCAGAGGAACGCGAGAGCGTCCTGGGCGTCGCGACGGTGCGCTGCAGGCAGCCGACGCCACGCAGGATGGAGCGGGTCGCCAAGGTTGTGCTGGAGATGCAGCAGCCTCGAGCGGTCACTACCCGTCTGCCGGATCGCCGCGAACGGGTCGATACAGGCGAGGAGAACCGCCGCATCGGCGAGGTGCCGGTCCGGATTACGCGAATCGGCCTTGTGAGCGGCCGATTTGAGGTGAGTGCGCCGAACACGTCGGGAACACTGATGACAGTCGACCTGTCGTCGATGATCGACAGGACGGCGTTGACGGTTCGCCTCAATGCCTGGGTGCCGCCGTCGACCTGAACCATGGTGTGACCGCTGAGGCGTTCGAGGGTGCTGGGTGCGGCGTGGTCAGCGACGACGACGTCGACGACGGTTCCCGCCGGCGCCGAGGTCACCACGTCGACGACCTGGATGTCACGAACGAACCTGTGTGCCGTGTTCTGACGTTGGTCGATAGAAGGCCGGAGCTCATATCCGATGCCGCGGAGAGCGGCAGCAACCGTCGCCGGCCGGCGGCCGGCGACGGTCTCGACGTGCACGATGAGGTCGATGCCGTTGGTCGGCCGCACCGCGTCGACCCGGTTGTGGACGGCATGCAGCTGCACCATCAGGCCGCCGATCAGTGACCAGTGCTCGCAGGGAAGGACCATCTCGATCTCCGCGACGGCGTCCCACGGCGGTGGCCAACCCCCGGCGCCGGCCGCGACGGTGATCTCCGGGCGCTCAGGCATGGACGGCGCCGATGGTGCGGTCGAGCAGGTCGATGCCCGTGGCGCGCTCGCGTGAGTCCATCGAGTCGGCGAGATCGAGAGCGGCGAGAGCCGGTCCGGCCTTGGCGAGCTGGTCGACGATGTGTATGTCGAAGGTGGTGACGCGCAGGGTGATCTGACCGTCCCAGTCCTTCTCCAGCCGGTAGCGGCCGAGCAGGAGCATGTAGTCCCGGTCGCTGAGGTACCCGTCGATTCGATCGGTGGCGGTGAGGTCCGCCAGGGCTTTGCCGCTGCCGCTCACGACGATCTTGTTCTTGATGTGCTCGAATACCTTCGGGTGTCCACGCACGCTCCGGACCCGAGCGCGGTTGCGGGCTCGCACGGCTAGATCGTCTCCGCTCATCGCCGCGAGTTGTTTCTTGAGTCGAGACCGCTGCGCCTGACCCATCCAGTCGGCACGGACCCCGGACAGGATGGCCACCGCGCCCCACGCCGTCGGTTCGGTCCAGGCGCGGTGGTGGTGTCCCTGCCGGGCGGACTGCAGGCGCATCAGCGATGCGGACTCGATGCGGTCGATACCCGCAGCATCGAGATCGCCCGCACGCACAAGTCGCTGTACCTGCCTGACGGTTACGTTCAGCCGGTCGGCGGCTTCGCCCACGCTTACGAGATCCATACAGAAAGGGTCGCTCAAGCGACACTTTCCGTCAAGTATCACGCTTCCAGCCGCGCGTCGTGGCGTCTTGGGTGCTGCCGTACGCTCGGCCCCGTGACGATGGTGACTGGTGGTATCGCTGAGGATCTGGCGCCGGGCGGGGTGCTGCGGGCCTCGATCAATCTGGGGAATCCCGTGCTGGCACAGGGGACGCCGGCGGAGCCTGCCGGTGTGACGGTCGACATAGCGCGTGAGGTCGGCGCGCGGCTCGGTGTTCCGGTGGAGTTCGTCTGCTTCGACGCGGCGCGCAAGTCGTACGAGGCGATGGCGGCGGGCCGGGCGGACATCTGCTTCATGGCCGTCGAGCCCGAACGTGAGGCCGAGGTCGCGTTCACGGCGCCGTACGTCGTGATCGAGGGCGTGTTCGCCGTGCCGCGGGACTCGGCGATGACCACGGTTGCCGATGTCGATCGTGCGGGTGTGCGGGTCGGCGTGAAGCGCGGATCCGCCTACGACCTGTTCCTGTCCCGCACCCTGGGGCACGCGACCGTGGTGCGCGGCGACGAAGGCGTCGACGTGTTCCGCGCCGAGGGGCTGGAGGTGGCGGCCGGCATCAGGCAGCCGATGACCGAGTTCGCCGCGACGCATCCGGACGTCCGGCTGATCGAGGACCGGTTCATGCAGATCCGGCAGGCTGTCGGAACCACCAGGACCCGGCGGCCCGAGACCGTCCGGTTCCTGCGGGACGTCGTCGAGGACCTGAAGGCGAGCGGGTTCGTCGCGGATTCCCTCGAGCGCTCGAACCAGACCGGCGCCGCGGTCGCGCCACCTGACTAGTCAGGGCCTACGGTTCTCCTATGTCCAACCGGCTCGCAGACGCGCTCAGCCCCTACCTGCGGCAGCATGCGGAGAACCCGGTCGACTGGTGGCCGTGGGGTCCGGAGGCGTTCGAGCAGGCGCGCGAGCGCGACGTACCGGTCTTCCTGAGCGTCGGGTACGCGGCCTGCCACTGGTGCCACGTGATGGCGCACGAGTCGTTCGAGGACGCGGCGACCGCGTCGTACCTGAACGAGCACTTCGTCTGCGTCAAGGTGGACCGCGAGGAGCGGCCGGACGTGGACGCGGTCTACATGGACGCGACCGTGGGGATGACCGGGCACGGCGGCTGGCCGATGTCGTGCTTCCTCACCCCGGACGGCGAGCCGTTCTTCTGCGGCACCTACTTCCCGTCGGAGTCGCGCGGCGGGATGGCGTCGTTCCGGCAGGTGCTGGAGGCGCTGGTCGATGCCTGGGGCAACAAACGCGACCAGATCGGCGAGATCGGCCGCTCGGTCGTCAGCCAGCTCGCGGACCGGCACGCGGGCATCGCACAGGCAGGGTACGACGACGGCGCGCTGGATCACGCCGTGGCGGCGCTCGTCCGGGACTTCGACCCGCTGGACGCCGGGTTCGGCGGCGCGCCGAAGTTCCCGCCGTCGATGGTGCTGGACTTCCTGCTGCGCCACCACCGCCGGACCGGATCGGCCGAGGCGCTCGACCTGGCGGCGCGTACCTGCGAGCGGATGGCGCGCGGCGGCATGTACGACCAGCTCGGCGGCGGCTTCGCGCGGTACAGCGTGGACAGCCAGTGGGTGGTGCCGCACTTCGAGAAGATGCTGTACGACAACGCGCTGCTGCTCGACGTCTACACGCACTGGTGGGCCGTCACCGGTGAGCCGCTCGCGCGCCGGGTCGCGCTCGAGACCGCGGACTTCCTGCTCGCCGAGCTCCGCACGCCGCAGGGCGGGTTCGCCTCCGCGCTGGACGCCGACACCGAGGGCGTCGAGGGGCGGTTCTACGTCTGGACGCCGGCCGAGCTGGTCGAGGCGCTCGGCGCCGAGGACGCCGCCTGGACCGCCGCGCTGTGCGACGTCACCCAGGCCGGCACCTTCGAGCACGGCTCGTCGGTGCTGCAGCTGCAAGCCGACCCGGACGACGCCGACCGCTGGCAGCAAGTCCGCGACACCCTCCTGGTACGACGGTCAGCGCGCACGCGTCCGGCCCGCGACGACAAGGTCGTGGCGGCCTGGAACGGGCTCGCGATCACCGGGCTCGCGCGGGCGGGTGTGCTGTTCGAACGGCCGGACTACGTCGAGGCGGCGACCGCCGCGGCGAGGTTGCTGCGTGACGTCCACCTGGCCGGCGGCCGGCTCCGCAGGGCGTCGCGGGACGGTGCGGCCGGCGCCGCGCACGGTGTGCTGGAGGACTACGGTGCGGTCGCCTCGGCGTGGCTGACGCTGCTCGCCGTCACGGGCGACGAGAGCTGGCTGGCGCACGCGGGCGGGCTGCTGGACCGGGTCCTCGAGCACTTCGTTGCCGACGGCACCTTCTACGACACCGCGGACGACGCGGAGGCGCTGGTCTGGCGGCCGCGCGACCCCACCGACAACGCGTACCCGTCGGGGGTCGCGCTGGCCGCCGAGGCACTCACGTCGTACGCCGCCGTCACCGGTTCCGCCCGGCACGCCGCGGCCGCCGGGCAGGCGCTGGCGGCGACGGCCGGGCTCGGCAGCAGCGCGCCGCGGTTCGCCGGCCGCGGGCTCGCGGTGGCCGAGACGGTGCGTACCGGACCGCTCGAGATCGCGATCGTCGGCGACGCGCCGGAGCTGCTGCGGACCGCCCTGGCCGAGGCTCCGTGGGGGAGCGCGGTCGTGACCGGCAGCCCGGGCGGCGGCGTTCCGCTGCTGGCGGGGCGAACGCTGGTCGACGGACGGCCGGCCGCGTACGTGTGCCGCGACTTCACCTGCCGCTACCCGGTCACGACGGTCGATGCCCTGCGCGACGAGGTTCGGGCAAACCCCGAAGCATGGGATAGCTAGGCGGCACCTGCGTGCGGGTTTCCCCGTGCCTTCGCCGAATCCCTTGACGCACAAGTCTTCTTGTATGCAAGCTCTCGGCCAGCCGGATGTAACAGACACGCAAGTTGTTACTGGCGCAGAGCGTGTATTCCTCTGCTGCGGTATGCCGGTGCTGTCCTCTCGGAAAGCTGGGCGATGGGCGCTCTCGTCGAAGGTGGCCGTTCGGAGGGTCAGCGTTCAGCGGCGTGGTGGGCGAGGATCCCGTGATGGTCGCGGGTGCCTTCGGGGTCGGGGTCGGTGTGGATGATTGCGCTGGTGAGCCGCCCGACGTCGTGCAGGAGTGCGTGTTCGGCCCGGACTGCGACGTCGTGGGCGTCGACGACGGTCAGCTGCGGGTCGACGACGACGATGCACTCGGCGCGGAGTTGGTGCCCGATCCACCGGACCCGGACCGACGGCGCGGAGCGCACGCCGGCAGTGTCCTGCAGGGTCTGCTCGATCTGGTCGACGATGGCAGGGTCGACCGCGTCCATCAGGCGCCGGTAGACCTGACGGGCGGCGTCCTTGAGGACGACGAGGATGGCGAGGGTGATCAGCAGTCCGACGATCGGGTCGGCCCAGTGCCAGCCGATCGCGACGCCGGCGGCGCCGAGGACGACGGCCAGTGAGGTGAACCCGTCGGTGCGGGCGTGCAGTCCGTCGGCGACCAGGGCGGCCGAGCCAATCTTGTGTCCGACCCGGATCCGGTACTGGGCGACCCATTCGTTGCCGATGAAGCCGAGCACTCCGGCGGCGGCGACGGCGAGGAGGTGGTTGACCGGTGCAGGGGTGGATGAGCCGGTCGATCGCCTGCCAGCCCGCGAGTGCGGCCGAGGCCAGGATGGTGGCCACGATGGCGATCCCGGCCAGGTCTTCGGCGCGGCCGTAGCCGTAGGTGTAGGAGCGGGTCGCGGTCCGGCGGCCGAGCAGGAACGCGATCCCGAGCGGTACCGCGGTGAGCGCGTCGGTGACGTTGTGCAGGGTGTCGCCCAGCAGCGCGACGGACCCGGTGAACACCACCACGGCGGCTTGCGCGACCGCGGTCGTTCCCAGCAGCGCGAGGGAGATCCACAGCGCCCGCAGCCCTTCGCGCGAGGTCTCCAGCGCGGTGTCGACCTTGTCGGCGCTGTCGTGCGAGTGCGGCGTCAGCAGGTGCTTGACCCGATGCCAGAAACGTCCGGCGACGCCGAGCTCTCCGTGGCCGTGCTCGTGGTCGAGCTCGTGGTCGTGCCCGTGCCCGTGGTCGTGAGAGTCGTGGCCGTGGCCGCGTGAGCCGTTCGCGGTGGTCATGACGTCCTTCGTCGTGACGGGGCGTCGGCGATACTGCTCGCGGTACCGCTGAGGCTGGGGTCGGCCTGGACGGACTGGTGGTGTGGCGGTGTCCCTGGGCCGGCGTGCTCGGCGTTGTGGATGGCGTCTTGGACCAGCTGGGCGATGTGGTCGTTCTCGAGCTGGTAGAACACGTGCGTTCCCTCGCGGCGGGTCCGCACCAGTCGGGCCATGCGGAGTTTCGCAAGGTGCTGTGAGACCGAGGTCGGGGGCCTGCCGAGGTGCGCGGCGAGGTCGTTGACCGATCGCTCGGTGTCGATCAACGCCCACAGCAACTGGATGCGCGTGGGGTCAGCCAGCATCCGGAACACCTCGACGGCCAGATCGACCTGGTCGACCGGCAGCACCCGGTCGGCAGCCTTACTACCTGCATCCATATGCAGATAGTAAGGCAACCCGACCCCGGCGGCCAACCCGCTCGGCTCGGTCCGCAGATAGGTCAGTAGAGGTAGACGTCGACCAGGAAGGCTGCGACGCCAGCCAGGACGACATAGCCGGCGGTCCGGCGGGCGGGGAGCATCCCGAGCGGCCCGAGGCCGGCCAGCAGTGCGGTTGCGGCGACGGCGAAGACACCGGATCCGGTGTCTTGCCAGCTGGCGGGCATGACGGAGATGGGTGCGTCATGGAAGAACTGGCTGGCGTGGGTCGCCCGCAGGATCGCATTCCACGCAATCGGCCCGACAGCGGCGCCCAGCGCGCAGGTCAGCGCCGCTGCCGCGCGGTGACCGCGAGCGGCCAAGGCGCCGAGCAGGCCGGCGAGCAGCGCGGAGAGCACGTCTCCGTAGATAATGCTGGACCAGCTGATCATCGAGACACTCCAGTCATAGCGGTTGCTCGCGCGTTCCCGCCGCGCCCAGCAAATCAACAGCCTCGGCCACGTTGCAATGAACGCAACATCGTTGAATCAGATACGCACCCGCAGGTGAGCCGCTCCCCAGCAACGACAGCGATCCAACCCACGACCCTCTGACCTGCCACTTTGCCCATGACGCCGCGCGTCGAAAGCTACATCCAACGCAATTCCGCCCGTTTTGGCACGAAGCGCCACGCATGTGCGGTGGCATCCCACTGCCAGCGTGTGCCGGCATCCCCGTCCGCCCCAGCCGCCGCGCTCTGTGACGGCTGCATTCGTGAGGAGTCTGTTCGTGAAGCGCATCCCAGGAATCGGGGCAGTGGCCGCGGCAGTCGCCGCAGGTATGGCTGCTGCGCCCGCGGGTGCGAGCCTGCCGACCGCAGGTCAGCCCACCACGGCCGACGCGAACGCCGCGGCACTCAGCGCGGCTCAGCTGGCGGCGACCGGCACCGCCCATGCGATCGGGCGGTGCCGTCCGAGGCGTGACGAAGAACTCGAACGATGTCACGGTCGCCTCGATCACCCCGAAGGTCTCTGCCGCGGCGGCCGGCGGCAAGGGTGCGATGTCGGTGTCGCTAGCGCGCGAGGACGCGCCGAAGTGCGAGCTGGTCATCTACGCCCCGCGCGGCAAGCAGGCCCGCCTCGCGCACGAGGTCGTGGTGAAGGGCCTCCGCGCCGACCAGGTGCCGAGCGAGATGCACGTCTACATCGACGCCAGCACCGGCGCCGAGCTGGCCCGGTTCGACCGGATCCAGACTGGCAACGGCAACGGCATCTGGACCCGGCAACGTCACGATCGGCACCCAGGCGCACGTCGGCGGCGGCTACGAGATGAAGGATGCCGCCGGCAACAACGCCACCGACGTGCACAACCAGGGCGACCCGAACACCGGCCAGGGTCCCATCGGCGACCTGTTCCTGGACGCCGACAACGTCTGGGGCAACGGTTCCTACACCGACCGGGCGTCCGCCGCTGTCGACGCACAGTACGGCGCGGAGAAGACCTTCGACTACTACAAGAACGTCCTCGGCCGCAACGGCATCTGGAACAACGGCGTCGGCGCCCGCTCCCGGGTGCACTTCGGCAACGGCATGGTGAACGCGTTCTGGGACGGCACGCAGATGTCGTACGGCGACGGAGCGGCGCCCCCAGCTGACCTCGGGCAGCACCTACGCCGACGCGCGCAACGGCGCGATCAACTCGGCGAAGGAGCTGTACGGCGGCAGCAGCGCCGAGTGCCAGGGTGTCGCGGCCACCTTCAGCGCGATCTCGGTTCCGGCCGGCACCGCCGCCTGCGACGGCGGCACCCCGACACCGACCCCGACCCCGACGCCCACCCCGACCCCACCGCCGGCGGGTAGCAACCTCCTGAAGAACCCGGGCTTCGAGTCCGGCGCGGTGGACTGGACGGCACCGCCGGCCCGATCACCAACAACACCGGGCCCTCCAACGTCGGCACCAACTCGACGTACACGCAGAAGTCGTTCGACCTCAGCGCATTCAAGGGCCAGACGATCACCCTGAAGTTCACGATGAACGAGGACTCCTGGCTGCAGACGAGCTTCGTGGTGGAGCGGTTGGCACGTCAGTGCCTGGACGCAGGATCGCCTTGACGAGGTGGTGGCGTCCCGACAGAGTCGGCTCAGCCGGGCATCACGCCTCGCTTATGACCTGACACGCGCTGTCAGGCGGGGGGCCCGGTGTGCCTGTTCCGGCACAACAGGAGTCGTGTCATGACCACACAGTTCCGCCACCGCGCGCGCCGGCTGCTCTGCGCCGTCGCCGGCACGGCCGCGATCGCGGCCGCCGCGCCGCTGACCGCCACCGCCGTACCCGCCGTCCCCGCCGGCTCCGCCCTGGCCGCCGGTGACCTCGCGTCGAGCATCGCGCTCAGCAACTGCTCGGCCTCGCTCGTCCGGTTCCCCTCGTCGCTGGGGGCGGACCGGGCGATGATGCTCACGAACGGGCACTGCTACGAGGGCGGGATGCCCAGCGCCGGCCAGGTGATCACCAACCGCAGCAGCACCCGCTCCGGCACCCTGCTGAACGCCAGCGGCAACAACATGGGCACGGTCCGCGCCGACCTGGTGATGTACGCGACGATGACCGGCACCGACATCACGCTCTACCGCCTCAACGAGACCTTCGACGCGCTGAGGACGCGGACCGGCGGCGTCCCGCTGACGATCTCCGCGAACCACCCGGCGGACGGCACCAGCATGTACATCCCGTCCGGCTACTGGAAGCAGGTCTGGAACTGCACCGTCAACGGCTTCGTCTACGAGCTGCGCGAGGCGAGCTGGACCTTCAAGGACTCGATCCGGTACGACGCGAACTGCGACACCACGCACGGCACCTCGGGCTCGCCGATCGTGAACTCCTCCACCCGTGAGGTGATCGGCATCAACAACACCGGGAACGACAACGGCGAGCAGTGCACGCTGGACAACCCGTGCGAGGTCGATGCCAACGGCAACATCACGGTGCACCAGGGGCAGAGCTACGGCCAGCAGACCTACTGGATCACCACCTGCCTGAGCTCCACGAACACCATCGACCTGACCAAGGCCGGCTGCATGCTGGCCGGCGCGACGGGACCGACGCCCACCCCGACCCCGACGCCCACGCCGACCCCGCCGCCGTCGGGGAACCTGCTGCAGAACCCGGGCTTCGAGTCCGGCAACGTCAGCTGGACCTCGACCTCCGGGGTAATCGACAACTCGTCCAGCAAGCCCGCCCACAGCGGCTCGTGGAAGGCCTGGCTGGACGGCTACGGCAGCAGCCACACCGACAGCCTGAGCCAGTCGGTGGCGATCCCGTCCACGATCAGCACCGCGGCGCTGTCGTTCTGGATCCGGATCGACACCGGCGAGGCCACGTCGTCGATCGCCTACGACACGCTCAAGGTGCAGGTCGTCGACCGCACCGGCACCACGACGCTGGCGACGTACTCGAACCTGAACAAGAACACCACCTACACGCAGAAGTCGTTCGACCTGTCCGCCTACAAGGGCAGGACGGTGACCGTGAAGTTCGTCGGTGTCGAGGACTCTTCGCTGCAGACCAGCTTCGTGATCGACGACACCGCCGTCGCGGTCGGCTGACCTCGGCGACCGGTAGCGGGTCAGGGCGGTCCGGACGCCCTGTGGAGGGGCAGGGATTCCGGACCGCCGGTAGCGGGTGTGGTCAGGCCTTGCAGAGCTTGCGCTTGGCCTCAGGGGCCGCGGCGTCGGCGATCAAGTTGCTGAGCGGCGCGTTCAGCGCCTTCACGCGGGGGTCGTTCAGCCGGGCTGTGCCGCCACCCGCTGACACCGCGAGCACCAGGTCGTCCGGGTGCTCGGCCGTCGGCGGCTTCGCCGGCAGCGTGCGCCAGTCGATCTTGGCCGCGGCGGCCTTGATCGTGCCGAGCAGCATGGCTTCCACCGTGCACTTGCTGGTCTTGCCGGAGTGGTCCAGCGTCGCCGCGCCGTCGGCCGTGAGCACCAATGTGTCGTTGAAGCCGACGATGCCACCGGTCTTGGTGACGGTCATCGGGAACGCGGGTGCGGGCGGGCCGGTCGGGGTGGGCTTCGGCCCCGTCGGGGGAGCGGTCGTCGGCTCGGAGGAGGCCGACTGGGAGGGGGAGGTCGTGGCCGAGGAGTTGCTCGTGTCGTCGCCGCACGCGGTCAGCGCGAGGCAGCAGACAAGAGCGGTTCCGGCCAGTCGGGCGGGTGAATGCATGCCCCCATGGTTACCCCGCACGGGTGCACGGCACACTCGGTGTGTGGGTCGATACACGAATGTCATCCGGTCGTTAGGACACCGCCAGTGGTTCGCCACACTGGGCCGATTCATGGTGCCCGTGGACACCTGGGTGCAGCGTCGGACAGGTGGCCGGCTGACCGTGATCGGCAGGCACGGACTGCCCTCGTTGCTGCTCACCACGACCGGCCGGCGTAGCGGCCTGCCGCGCACGGTGCCGCTGCTCTACGTCCCCGACGACGCCCGGTACGTCGTGATCGCCTCGAACTGGGGGCAGCAGCACCACCCGGCCTGGTCCGCGAACCTGCTCGCCGAGCCGGACGCCACGGTGAGCATCCACGGCCACGACGTCGCCGTCCGCGCCCGGCTGGCGGATCCGGCCGAGCGCGACCGCCTCTGGCCGTCGATCACCCGCACCTGGCCCGCCTACGACACCTACGTCGAGCGCAGCGGCCGCGACATCCGCGTCTTCCTGCTCGAGCCGGCCTGAGCTCAGCAGTCCAGCTCGCGCATCAGGTCGACCAGGAAGCGGGTCAGGCGGACGCGCTCGACGAACAGGACAGCGAGCTCGTCGCTCGCGGGCGCGCCGAGCGCCTCCAGCGGTAGCGCGGTGAACGCCGCGCGGACGAGCAGCGAGCCGAGGTACCCGAGGCGCACCTGATCGACGGTCGCCACCTCGCCGTCCGCGTTCAACCCCGCCGTGAACGCGTCGACGATCACCCCGTGTACGGCGTGCAGCGCGTCGGGTTCCAGCTCTCCCGCGTGTCCCAGGCCGATCAGCAGCTGGCCGAGGTCGAAGCCGACGGCCTGCGGGCAGTCGAACCCCCAGTCGATCACCACGAACGTGTCCGGCGCGGCGGCCGGCACCAGCAGGTTCTGTGGGCTCGCGTCGCCGTGCTGGTAGGTCTGCGGCAGCGCGTCGAGCGCGTCCAGCACCGCCGGCAGACGGTTGCCTAGGGCAAGCAGATCGTCCCGCAGCCGGTGCTCGCCGGTCGTGCAGACGGCCGCCGCCAGCAGCGGGTGCCGCCAGGTCTCGTCGGCGGCCAGCGTGGGCAGGGCCCGCATGCCGACCCGCCCGCGGGCGTAGTGGCGCAGCCCGTAGCCAGGCGTGGTGACGCCGGGCCGGGGGAGCAGCGGTTCCACCAGGTGCGGCTGCCGCCGGGCCGCCAGCCGGCCGAGCAGCGTCGCGGCCCGCGCGAACCGGTCGAGATCCCACGGCGCGCTGGACAGGGCCACGTCCTCCATCCAGATCGTGGCGCGGTCGTCAGCCTCGTCGAGCCCGTACAGCGCCGGCAGCCGCATACCGTCCGGCAGCAGGTCCCCGACGCCGGACCGGTGCACGGCGACCTCCAGCCGCCAGGGCAGGGCGGCGACGAACTGCTCGCGCATCGCCTCGGGAATCTGGTGCAGCCCGCGCCACAACCGAGCTGACTGCAACCGTTTGACGAACACCGACCAGTCGGCCGTCTCGCCGCCGGACAGCCGCGCCGTGCCGCGCAGCCGGTCCAGCCCCGCCGTCGACGGCGTACCGAACGGATAATCCACCGGTACGGCGTGCGCGCTGAGCGGGACCGCGCCGTCGTCGCCGGTCGCGGCGCGGACCAGCTCGGCCAGCATCGCGTCGTCCGGTCTCGCTTCCCCCAGCGCCGCCAGCGGGTCCGTGCCCTCGGGTATCGCCGTCTCCTGCGCCGTACTCATGTCGCCCCCCGGCGGGTCTGCTCAACAAGTAAAGGTACTTGTCTATCTCCGGATAGTAAGGTTGCCTTATGACCTCCGTCAACGGAAATACCGAGGCCGAGCACATCGCGATGCTGCTCGACCTGGTGACCCGGCGGCTGCGGCGGGATCTGAACGAGCTGGCGGAGCAGCGGTACCCGGCGTTGCGCGGGTCGCACTTCCGGCTGCTGCAGATCATTCCCGCCGGGGGAGCGCGGGTCACCGACCTGGCGGAGCGTGCGGCGATGACCAAGCAGGCCCTCGGCCAGCTGGTCGACCAGCTCGAGCAGGGCGGCTACGTCGAGTCGGTGCGGATGCCCGCCGACCGGCGCGTCCGGCTGGTCCGTCGTACGGCCGCCGGCGAGGAGGCGGTGGTCTCGGCGCTGCGGACGATCGAGCGGCTCGAGGAGCGCTGGCGCACCGAGGTCGGCGACCGCGCCTACACGACGATGCGCAAAGCGCTGCGCGAGCTCGTCGAGACCGAGGTGCGGGCGCTTCAGGCCAAGGTGTAGGTGACCAGGCTGATCGCGACGTAGTGCGTGACGAACGCCGCGACCGTGCAGGCGTGGAAGATCTCGTGGAACCCGAACCAGCGCGGCGACGGGTCCGGGCGCTTCAGGCCGTAGACCACGGCGCCGAGCGAGTACAGCCCGCCGCCGACCGCCAGCAGCGTGACCACCGCCGCGCCGCCGATGCGGTAGAAGTCGGTCATCCAGAACACCGCGACCCAGCCCAGCGCGAGGTAGATCGGGGTGTAGAGCCAGCGCGGCGCCTTCACCCAGAACACCCGGAACAGCACGCCGAGCAGGGCGCCGCCCCAGACCAGGGCGAGCAGCACGATCCGGTCCCGGCCGTGCAGCAGCACGATCCCGAACGGCGTGTAGGTGCCGGCGATCAGCAGGAAGATGTTCGAGTGGTCGAGCCGGCGCAGCACCGCCTCGCCGGTCGGACCCCAGTAGAACCGGTGGTACAGCGCGGAGATGCCGAACAGCAGGATCGACGACAGCGTGTAGATCGCCGCCGCCCAGGTGGCCGCGGTCGTCGGCGCGAGGCAGATCAGCACGATCCCGGCGGCGGTGGCGAGCGGGAAGGTGCCGGCGTGCAGCCAGCCGCGGAGCTTCGGTTTCAGCGGGGCGAGTGCGTGGGAGATCCGGTCGCCGAGGTCACGGTGGTGGGTCGCCGTGGCGGTCTTGGCGGTCATGATGTCCTCTCGTCGGCTCTGCCCAACCGTAACTTACGCAACCGTAGGTTGTGGACTCCAACCGGTGTCGCGCCAGTCACGTCTGCCAACCCGGGGCGGGGCGGTCGGCGTCGTACCGGTGAATGCTGTCGTGTCGGCTAGCCTCGTGCGACAGTTGGGACGAGGAGATCTATTGATGCGGCCACCAGGCAGGCAACGACTGCGCGACGTCGTGTACGGCGTCTACGAGCGCCGGCTGGCGCGTTCGCTGCGTCCGGAGCAGATCCCGCGGCATATCGGCGTGATCATCGACGGCAACCGGCGCTGGGCGCGCGCGTTCGGCAACCCGGTGTCGACCGGGCACAAGGCCGGCGCGAACAAGATCTCGGAGTTCCTGGACTGGTGCGACGAGCTCGGCGTCACGGTGGTCACGGTCTGGATGCTGTCCACCGACAACCTGACCCGGCCCGCGGACGAGCTGGAGCCGCTGCTGCGGATCATCGAGCAGACCGTCGACGAGCTGACCGCGATCGGCCGCTGGCGGATCCACCCGGTCGGCGCGCTCGACCTGCTGCCGGCGCCGACCGCGGAGGTGCTCAAGGCCGCCGAGGCCGAGACGGCGACCGTCGACGGCATGCTGGTCAACGTCGCGGTCGGGTACGGCGGCCGCCGCGAGCTGGCCGACGCGGTCCGGTCGCTGCTGCTCGAGGAGGCCGCGAAGGGCATCTCGCTGGAGGAGCTGGCCGAGCGCGTCGACGTCGAGCACATCGCCGAGCACCTCTACACGAAGGGCCAGCCTGACCCCGACCTGGTGATCCGGACGTCGGGCGAGCAGCGGCTCGGCGGGTTCCTGCTGTGGCAGAGCGCGCTCAGCGAGTTCTACTTCTGCGAGGCGCTGTGGCCGGACTTCCGGCACGTCGACTTCCTCCGCGCGATCCGCTCGTATGCGCAACGCGAACGCCGCTTCGGCACCTGACAACCTCGCCTGTAACCCGGTGTTAACCCGGGGTCGGGCGTGTCGACCTGCCGACTCGTCGTACCCGTTTTACAGTCGAGGGGACAGTCGGAGGGGAAGCCGGCTGTTCGGGAGGCCCGACCGGATGCATGAAGACATTTCGCCGGAAGCCCCATGAGGGCCGATCCGGCTTGTCGGAGACCTAGGTCTGCCGCGCCGGTTTCTGCGAGCTGCCAGAGGGGATCCGCACCGGATCCCCGGGCCCGTTCCCGGTCCATCACCTGACGAGATGGGCCGGGCGTGGTGCGCGTCGCGGCCCGAGAGGACACGCTGACATGGCCGCCACACCTCGCAGCACTGCCAGCCCGGCTACGTCGACCGCCACATCGTCCGCGAAGGCGGTCCGCCGCAAGCCAGCTAAGCACCACCGCACCTACGTCCTGGACACCTCCGTACTGCTGTCCGACCCCCACGCGTTGCTCCGGTTCGACGAGCACGAGATCGTCGTACCGGTCGTGGTGATCACCGAGCTGGAAGCCAAGCGGCACCATCCCGAGCTCGGGTACTTCGCCCGGACCGCTCTGCGGCTGCTGGACGAGTTGCGTGTCCTCCACGGGCGGCTGGACGCGCCGCTCCCGATCGGCGACAAGGGTGGCACCATCCGCGTCGAGCTGAACCACACCGACCCGGACACGCTGCCGCAGGGCTTCCGGCTCGGCGACAACGACAGCCGGATCCTGGCGGTCGCGTGCAACCTGCAGTCCGAGGGGCACGACGTCACGCTGGTGTCGAAGGACCTGCCGATGCGGGTCAAGGCGTCCGCCTGCGGCCTGCGCGCCGAGGAGTACCGCGCCGAGCTCGCGATCGAGTCCGGCTGGACCGGCATGGACGAGCTGGAGGTGGAGGCCGCCGACGTCGACCGGCTGTACGACGACGGGGTGCTGGACATCGCCGAGGCGCGCGGCTTCCACACCCACACCGGGCTGGTGCTGCTCTCGGAGCGGGGCAGCGCGCTCGGCCGGGTGATGCCGGACAAGCGGGTCCAAGTCGGCGCTGGCGCTGTGCGCGGGGCTGGAGTCGGTGATGGAGCGCCGGCAGCACAAGAAGGTGGTGGTGTTCCGGCCGCTGTTCGCGGTCGGCGGCCAGGAGCTCGGGTACCTGCCGGGCTCGGAGTCGGAGAAGATGCAGCCCTGGGCGCAGGCGGTGTTCGACACCCTCGGCGCGCTGGCCGGCGGCGACGTGATCGACGAGGTGCTGGACCGCGGCATGCTCGAGGTGCTGCCGCTGACCCACATCCGCGGCCGGTCGCTGCACGACGCGTTCGTCATCGTCGACGAGGCCCAGTCGCTGGAGCGCAACGTGCTGCTCACGGTGCTGTCCCGGGTCGGCGCGAACTCGCGCGTCGTACTCACGCACGACGTCGCGCAGCGGGACAACCTGCGGGTCGGACGGCACGACGGTGTCGTCGCGGTGGTGGAGAAGCTGAAGGGCCACCCGCTCTTCGCGCACGTCACCCTGACCCGGTCCGAGCGCTCGCCGATCGCGGCGCTGGTGACCGAGATGCTGGAGGACGTGCAGCTGTGAAACCAGTCGGCTGAGTGGACTGGCGGGACGGGGTATGGCCGTGTTCGGTTGGAACCGGCCATACCCCGTGACCCACTTGTGATCCGAAAGTTTTTGCACCACAGTTAGTCCCCGACACTGCACTGCGGGGGTGCATCCGCTCGGTCTCTGCCCTGGGAAGGGCCTGGAAGGACGGAATGAAAGCGAAGAGCACCTTCGCCCTTGCCGGTTCGTGCGGCTCGGCGCTGGCGGTCATCGTGGCGGGTTCGGTGTTCTTGCAGAACGGCGGTTCGACGATCGCCAGCGACCCCATCTCCGGCAAGGCCAACCTCGCGGTGCGCAGTGCCAAGGCCAAGCAGCAGCACGTGCCGACCGCCGAGGAAGAGGCGCTCGAGGTGCTCAGGCTCCGCGACCAGATCGACCAGATCGCCAAGGCCAAGATCGCCATGCAGGACCTCGCGCACGCGCGTCGCCTGGCGCGCAACGCGGCCCTCGCCCGCGCGCACGCACTCGGCCAGGCCGGTGTGCTGTCGCGCCAGGAGCGGGCCAGCCGGGACGCCCTGCGGGCCAAGCTGGAGGCGGAGCGGAAGAAGTACGAGGGCACGCCGAAGGAGGTCGCGCGCAGGCTGCTCGCCGACCACGGCTGGGCCGACAGCCAGTTCTACTGCCTCGACAAGCTGTGGACCCGCGAGTCCGGCTGGCGGGTGCACGCCGACAACCCGACGTCCAGCGCGTACGGCATCCCGCAGGCGCTCCCCGGCCGCCGGATGGCCGAGTACGGGTCGGACTGGCGCGACAACCCGGTCACCCAGATCAAGTGGGGCCTGGACTACATCGAGGACGCGTACGGCAGCCCCTGCAAAGCCTGGGCGCACTCCCAGGCCACCGGCTGGTACTGAGCTACCTCAGCTCGTCGTCGACGAAGCTCACCTGGTAGCCGGTCGGTGCCGGGGGCAGTCGCCAGACAGGGTCCGGTAACCAGTCGCGCCAGTTCTCGTCGTACGGCGGTCCCCAGGCGGCGATCTCCTTCTCGGCCTCGTCGGCCCAGGACTCGATCTCGGCGACCCGGGCGGCGTCGAACTTGCCGACCTGGAGCGCCATCTCCAGCTCGTCCTCGTCCTTGCGGTGCACGATCCGGTCCGGCGTCACCCACAGGTCCAGCACGCAGTCCCTGGTTCTCGTCGTACGACGCTCCAGGTCGCGCTCGTGCGGATCCTCCAGGTTGACGTACCAGCCGCTGAAGGTTCCGTCGGCGTGCCAGAAGTGCCAGATGGACCAGGGCTTGCCGGCCGGGGCGACCTTGAGGATCCCGGCGCCGCGCCAGGTGGCGAGCTTCGCGGCCCGTGGGCCGGTGAACATCTCCGCCAGCCCGGCGTCGCGCACGTCCCGGCCGTCGGTGAGCACCGGCTTGACCAGCGGGGTGCCGGCGGCGAGCCAGGCGACCAGCCCGGCCTCGTCGTGCCGGACGACGGTCATCGGGCGGTTGTTGTCGATGCCGTGCCGCGGGCTCTCGTAGATCCAGTTGATCTGGGTGCCGGGGCTCCAGTAGTGCGTCGTCACCCGCGCGATCCTGCCATCCACTGAGGTTCGACCGGGACATCGGCCCTTTACGAGGTCGGGGGTCTGGTCATGTCCAGGACGTCGAGGGCGGCGTCCAGCTGGGCTTCGGTGAGGTCGCCGCGGTCGACGTAGCCGTCCTCGATCACGACCTGACGGATCGTCTTGCCTTGTTTCAAAGCGGATTTCGCGACGGCGGCGGCGTTCTCGTACCCGAGGTAGCGGTTCAGCGGCGTCACGATCGACGGCGACGACTCGGCGAGCGTGCGGCAGTGGTCGACGTTCGCGGTGACCCCGTCGACGCACCGGTCGGCGAGCAGCCGGGACGCGTTGGCGAGCAGCCGGATCGACTCGAGCACGTTGCGCGCGATCATCGGCAGCATCACGTTGAGCTCGAAGTTGCCCGCCGCGCCGCCGGCGGTGATCGCCGCGTCGTTGCCGATCACCTGCGCGGCGACCATCAGCACGGCCTCGCAGATCACCGGGTTCACCTTGCCCGGCATGATGCTCGAACCCGGCTGCAGGTCGGGCAGCGCGATCTCGCCGAGCCCGGCGCGCGGCCCGGAACCCATCCAGCGCAGGTCGTTGCAGATCTTCGTCAGGCTGACCGCGATCGTCTTCAGCTGGCCGGACAGCTCCACCAGCCCGTCCCGCGCGCCCTGCGCCTCGAAGTGGTCCGTTGCCTCGGTCAACGACAGGCCGGTACGACGGTTCAGCTCGACGATCACCTTCGCGGCGAAGCCCGCCGGGGTGTTGATGCCGGTGCCCACCGCCGTACCGCCGAGTGGCAGCTCGGCGACCCGGGGGAGCACGGCGTCCAGGCGCTGGGAGCCGCGACGGATCTGCGCCGCGTAACCGCCGAACTCCTGGCCGAGTGTCACCGGCGTCGCGTCCATCAGGTGGGTACGGCCGGACTTGACCACCTCGGCGAACTCGTTCGCCTTGTTCCGAAGGGATTCCGCGAGATGGTCCAGGGCCGGCAGCAGGTCCTCGACGACACCGGCGGTGGCGGCCACGTGGATCGCGGAGGGGAACGTGTCGTTGCTGGACTGGCTGGCGTTGACGTGGTCGTTCGGGTGCACGTTGTTGCCGAGGGCATCGGTCGCGAGGCTGGCGAGCACCTCGTTGACGTTCATGTTCGTCGACGTGCCCGAACCGGTCTGGAACACGTCGATCGGGAACTGGTCGTCGTACTCACCGGCCGCGACCTGCTCGGCGGCGGCCACGATCGCGTCGGCGATCACCGGGTCCACGACGCCCAGCTCGGCGTTCACCACCGCCGCCGACGCCTTGATCCGGGCGAGCGCGTGGATCAGTGCCGGATCCAGCGGCCGCCCGGAGATCGGGAAGTTCTCCACCGCCCGTTGTGTCTGCGCCCGCCACAGTGCGGACCGCGGAACTCGTACCTCGCCCATCGTGTCGTGCTCGATACGGAAGTCGTCCATGCTGGCAGCGTACGTCGGCCGTCCGTGAGACTTACCGGCTGCGGCTCGCCTCGTAGACGTAGTAGGTCTCGTCGCGCCCTTGGAGATCGACCGGGACGGCGCGCTCGGCGCACGAGCCGAAGACGGCTGTCAGCACGTCCGCGAGCGGAGCCGACCGGCTGGAGGACCACACGGTGAGCACGCCGCCGGGGTGGAGGACCCGCCGGCACTCGGTGAGGAACTCCTCCTGGTACACGGCCGAGTTGGCGTCGTACACGAGGAAGTCCGGCCCGTTGTCCACATCCAGCAGGATTCCGTCATACGACGTGTCGGGGCAGGTGCGGACCGTCTCGCGGACATCGCCGACGCGGACCTGCACGCGGTTGTCGTCGAGTACCGACGGGATCACGCCGGTGCGCATCCAGGTGACCAGGGCGGGCTCGATCTCGGCGACCGTCACCAGGCGCACCCGGGTGTCGCGGAGCAGGGCACGCACCGTGTAG
>WNFV01000705.1_pt1 | contig 45479 bp, 36 predicted proteins | sample 5400101 | NCBI WGS metagenome assembly WNFV01 (sample SAMN13153361, study PRJNA577476) | soil metagenome | isolation source: 115 cm soil or saprolite under grassland replicate 1 | place: USA:California | collected 2016-06-15 | reverse complement strand
GGCACCTCGATCATCGACGTGACCGATCCCAAGCAGCCCAAATATCTCACCCACATCCCGGGGCTGGAAGGCCTCGCCGAGGCGGGCGGCGGCCAGATGGTGCGCGCCTGCGACGGCAAGAGCCTGCCGAAGGGCGATCCCAGCAAGACCTACCTGCTGCGCACCTTCGGCGGCCAGGGGCACGAAATATGGGATGTGAGCGATCCGGCGGCGCCCAAGATGATCACGCGCGTAAGCTGGGGTCTGAAGGACACGCACAAGAGCTGGTGGGAATGCGACACCGGCATCGCCTATCTCGTCTCCGGCGTGCAGACCTGGCGAACGCGTCGGATGACCGAGGTTTACGATCTCAGCGATCCGACCAAGCCGGTGAAAATTCGCGATTTCGGTTTCACCGGACAGCAGCCGGGCGCGACCGGCACCGTGCCCACCGAGCTGCACGGGATGATCTCGACCGGGCCGCAGGGCAACCGCGTCTACTTCGCCTATGGGACCAACAAGGGCGGCGTGATGCAGATCGTCGACCGCGACAAGCTGTTGAACGGTCCGAAGGAGCCGACCCCGGACAACCTGCGCTATCCGGTGATCGGCCAGCTCGACATGTTGCCGCTCAACGGTGCGCACTCGGTCATTCCGCTCGGCAAGATGAAGATTGCGGAGTTCGCCAGAGACATTGCCGGCGGCGTGCGCGACATGATCATGATCGTCGACGAGTCGCTGGTGAACGAATGCCAGGCCGCCGAGACGCGGCAAATGGTCTGGTTCGTCGACGCCACGGTGGAATCGAGGCCGATGGTGGTGTCGAACTACAACGTTCGCGAGGCGAGCGGGAACTTCTGTACCCGCGGCGGCCGCTTCGGCGCCCATTCGGCGAACGAGAGCTCGGCGCCGGTCTTCCACCAGAAGATAGCGGTCGTCACCTGGTTCAATGCCGGCGTGCGCGCCATCGACATTCGCGATCCCTACAGCCCGAAGGAGGTTGGCTACTTCATCCCGCCGATCACCGAGGCGACCACCCAGCGCTGCATCAAGGTCGACGGCCAGGACCGCTGCAAGACCGCGATCCAGAGCAACAACGTGGAGACCGACGACCGCGGCTACATCTATGTCGTCGATCGCGCCAATACCGGCGTGCACATTTTGGAGTTGACCGGCGAGGCGCGGGCGACGGCGGGATTGCAGTAGGTAGCTGAGATGCTTTCGTCACGTCATGGCCGGACCAAGTCCGGCCATGATGCATGATCGGAGACTGTTCATGACAAGTTTCGCGGTTGGGACATCATGCGCGACGGGCGTTGCGCTCGTCGTCGTTGCGCTCGCTTTAGTGCCTTCTGCCCAGGGGCAAAAGGTCGGCGATCCGGCAGAAGCCAGGAACATGCGGCTCGTCGGCTTCAACGATCTGCAGGCGCGCAGCGCCTACCAGCCGACCATCCACAAGCAAGGCGATCGTTACATTGCCTATGTGGGCCACCACGGCGCCAGCTATGCACCCAAGCCGCTGAATCCGGTGAGCGGGCAACCGGAGTTCAACGGAACCTCGGTGATCGACGTCACCAATCCGGCGCAGCCGAAATATTTGGCGCATATTCCCGGCAACGAAGGCGGTCCCGAAAGCGGCGGCGCGCAGATGACGCGGGTTTGCGACGGCAAGAGCCTGCCTCGCGGCGACGCCAACGCGGTCTATCTGCTGCGCACGTTCGGCCGGCTGGCGCATGAAATCTGGAACGTCGCCGATCCGGCCGCGCCCAAGCTCGTCACCCGCATCGGCGGAAACTACAAGGACACCCACAAGAGCTGGTGGGAGTGCGACACCGGCATCGCCTTCGTCGTCTCCGGCGTGCCGAGCTGGCGCGGCCACCGCATGCTCGAAGTCTACGATCTCGGCGATCCGGGAAAGCCGGTGAAGATCCGCGATTTCGGGCTGCCCGGGCACCAGCCGGGCGCGACCGGTCCGGTGCCGTCGGACTTGCACGGTCCGATCTCGACCAGGCCGCAGGGCAATCGCCTCTACCTGGCCTATGGGCCGCTCAACGGCGGCATCTTCCAGATCCTCGACCGCGACAAGCTGCTGCAGGGGCCGAAAGAGCCGACGCCCGAGAACCTGCGCTATCCCGAAGTCGGCCGGCTCCACATGTCGCCCCTGCACGGCGCGCACACGTCGTTCCCGCTGCTGCAAATGCCGCTTGCCGAATTCGCCAAGTCGCGGGTCGGCGCGGTGCGTGATTTCGTCATGATCGTCAGCGAGGCCACCGGCCGCACCAACGGCTGCCAGGAGACGCACCAAATGGTGTGGTTCGCCGACATCAGCGTCGAGTCGAAGCCGATGATGGTCTCGAGCTTCTCGGTGCCGGAGGCGAGCGGCAATTACTGCGAGCGCGCCGTGCGCTTCGGCGCCCATTCCTCGAACGAAAGCACGGCGCCGGTCTTCCACAAGAAGCTCACCTTCATCACCTATTTCGCCGCCGGCGTGCGTGCGCTCGACATCCGCAATCCCTACCAGCCCAAGGAGGTCGGCTATTTCATTCCGGCGATGACGGAAGCCACCGAGAAACGCTGCTTCAAGATCGACGGCCAGGAACGCTGCACCACCTCGGTGCAGAGCAACAACGTGGAGACCGACGACCGCGGCTATATCTACGTCGTCGACCGCGCCAATACCGGCATGCACATTCTGGAGGTGACCGGCGAGGCGCGGGCGATCGCGGGGATGCGGTAGTCACATCCCCCCGTACAGCCAGGCGATGCCCTCGTAGGACTCCTCCGGCGTGCGCGGGCCAAGCATCATGTTGCGCAGCTCGGCCGCCGGACCGCGCGCATGGTAGAAGTCGCCGTAGACGCGCGCCATGATCTGCACCCGGGCGGTGCGCAGATAGCGCTGCTGCACGTAGGCCCGAAACGCCGACGGCAGGTCGTCGGGGCTCTCCGCGGCCTTGTCGGCGAGCGCCACCGCGTCCTCGGTCGCCATGCAGGCGCCTTGCGCAAGGTATTGCAGCATCGGATGGGCGGCGTCGCCGAGCAGCGTGACACGGCCTTTCGACCAATCCTTGACCGGCTCGCGGTCGCACAGCACCCACATGCGCCAGGTCTCGATGCGCTCCAGCATGCGCATCACCTCGGGGCGCTGGCCGTTGAAGTGCGCCCACAGCTCGCCGGCGTCGGCCTCCGCATTCCAGCCCTCGACATAGCGCTTGGAATGGAACACCGCGACCAGGTTGTAGAGCTCGCCGCGGCGCAGCGGATAATGCACGAAATGCGTGCGCGGGCCCGCCCATAGGATCACGTCCGGCTGCCAAAGATCCTCCGGCACCTCGTCGCGCTTGAGCACCGCCCGGTAGGCGATGTGGCCCGACACCAGCGGCTTGCCGTCGCCGACGACCTTGTCGCGCACCTTCGACCACATGCCGTCGCATCCGATCAGCGCGCGGCCTCTGATCCGCTCGCCCGACTGCAAGCTCACCGTGACGCCGTCGCTGTCCTGCTCGAAATCCTCGAGGGTACGGTTGTTTTCCAGCGTGATGAGGTTGTTGTTTTTGCAGGCGTTGATGAAGACGCCATGAATATCGTGACGGTGGGTCACCGCGTAAGGCTGCTTGAATTTTTCCATGAACCGTGGATCGGCAAGCGGGATGCGGGTGACCCGCTCGCCCGACAGGGCGCAACGCATTTCCATGGCCGGCGGCCGATGGGCGTCGGCGAGCACCGCGTCCTTGAGGCCGAGCCGGTCGAGCGCGTTGAAAATGTTGGGGCCGAGCTGGATGCCGGCGCCGATCTCGCGAAACTCGGGGGCCTGCTCGATCACCCGCACCGCAAAGCCCTTGCGCGCCAGCGCGTGCGCCGCCGCCAGGCCCCCGATGCCGCCGCCAGCGACCAGGATCGGCAGTTCGTTCGTCTTCGCCATCGCCACTCCAAACGTCGCAACGCTCGCTCAGCCACGGACATTTTTAGCGCGCACGCGAACATGAAAAAAGGGCCGCCCGAGAGCGGCCCCGTGACGCTTGCTCAAGCCCACTCAGGGACAAGGATGCCGAAGGCCATCGTAGCCGAGATAGGTTCCACTGCGCGGATCATAGGACCTGAAGCGCTGCATGCAGTAGGCGACCGCGTCTCCGGCCGGCGGACCGCCGTAAACCGGTCCCGGCGCGCCGTAATACACCGGGCCCGGGGGCGGCGCATAGTACGGGTAGGGTGCCGGATAGTAGTAGGGGCCGTAGCCGTAATAGGGCGCGGCGAGGGCTCCGCCGATGATTGCGCCGGCGACGAATCCCGCAGCCACACCCCCCCAGCCCCATCCACGCCGACGCCACTGCACGGTCTCGACGCTGGCCGGAACCGCGTTCTTGATCACCAACGCACCCGACATCGGCGCCGCCGAAGCGACGCTTGCGAATGACGAAATGCTCGCAGCGAAGACAATCGCAGCGGCAATTTTTATCACAGGGTTGGACATCCTGCTGCCTCCATCGTGGGTGTCGCCTTGCGACCGATCATAGCATGGATCGTTGAAGTGGCGGGATTGAGATGGTGAGCCCGGTGGGACTCGAACCCACGACCCCTTGATTAAAAGTCAAGTGCTCTACCGGCTGAGCTACGGGCTCTCTCGTTCTCGCTGGGGGTGTGTAGGGGGCGGCCGAAGTGGGGTCAATAGGCGCGCCGCGCCGCACCCGAATCGGTCTGTCCAACGTGCTCCAACGCACCTATATTTCACCATAGGCTGGATTCATGTGCCCGCCGGGCGCCCACCGCGCGAGGAGCAATCCTGATGCCGATCATCAATCGCATTGCGGACCTGCACGGCGAGATCAAAGCCTGGCGCCGCGACATCCATGCCCATCCCGAGCTGCTTTACGACGTCCATCGCACCGCCGCCTCGGTGGCCGAGAAGCTCAAGAGCTTCGGCTGCGACGAGGTGGTGACCGGAATCGGCCGCACCGGCGTGGTCGGCGTGATCCGCGGCAGCAAAGGCGCCGGCGGCCGGGTGATCGGGCTGCGCGCCGACATGGATGCGCTGCCGATCGAGGAAGCCAACGACGTCCCCTACAAATCGACGATGCCTGGGAAGATGCATGCCTGCGGCCATGACGGCCACACCGCGATGCTGCTCGGCGCCGCGCGCTACCTCACCGAGACCCGCAACTTCGACGGCACCGCGGTAGTGATCTTCCAGCCGGCCGAGGAGGGCGGGGCGGGCGGCAAGGCCATGGTGCAGGACGGGCTGATGGACCGCTTCCGCATCGAGGAAGTCTACGGCATGCACAATTACCCGGGACTTCCGGTGGGCGAATTCGCGCTGCGGCCGGGGCCGCTGATGGCCGCCGCCGACCGCATCACGATCGAGATCGAAGGCCGCGGCGGGCATGCCGCGCGGCCGCACATCTCCATCGACACCGTGCTGGTGGGCGCGCAGATCATCAACCAGATCCAATCGATCGTCGCCCGCAACGTCGATCCGCTGCACGCGGCCGTGATCTCGATCTGCGTGTTCCAGGCGGGCTCGACCGACAACGTCATTCCGCAGACGGCGCTGTTGCGCGGCACCGCCCGCAGCCTGACCCCGCAGGTGCGCGACCTCCTCGAGCAAAGACTGCACGAGGTCGTGGAAGGAACCGCGCGGCTCTACGGCGCCACCGCCAAGCTCACCTACAGGCGCGACTACCCCGTCACCCGCAACCACGAGCGGCAGGCGACGTTCGCAGCCGGCGTCGCCGCGCAAGTGGTGGGCGGCGAGCGGGTCGACGACGATGTGGCGCCGGTGATGGGCGCCGAGGATTTCTCGTTCATGCTGGAGGCACGCCCGGGCGCCTTCATCTTCGTCGGCAATGGCGACAGCGCCGGGCTCCATCACCCCGCCTACGACTTCAACGACGAGGTGATCCCGATCGGCACGTCGTATTGGGTCAAGCTGGTCGAAACTGCGCTGCCGGGCTGACAGGGGACAGTAGTCAGAAAGCGGCTTCCAGCTTCTGACCACTGATTACTGAGTTCTGATTCCTGGTTACTGCGCCGCCTCGATCCGATTATCGGTCGGGAGCTGCGCCGGCGTTTCGGCCACGGCGGCGGGTCGCGGCAAGGTTTCGGCCACCTTCGCCTCCACGCTGCGCCAATAGGCGAATTCGTTGAAGCGCGAGCCCTCGACCGCGGCGATCGCGACCGCCGCCAGGAACGGCACGCTCTGCACCACCAGCACGAGCGCGAAGATGTTGATCTCGTGGATCTCTTTGTAATTGGTGATCACCACGATCGCGGCGCCGATCAGCAAGAGGCCGCCCATGACCGCCTCCCAGAACGCCGGAAAGTCCGGTCCCTTGCGGGTGGCGCCGCCCTTGGCGGTGCGGGTGAACGGCAAGCTTTCCTTCCAGACGCCGTAGCCGACCGCGCGTGCGACCGTCCACTGCACCGACATGGCGGCGAACACCGCGCCGAGCATCTGCGCGAGCGGAATGGCGACGCGCAACCGGTAGAGCGCGACGAAATGGGCAAGCGACACCACGAAAGCGGCGAGGATCGGGATGGTGAGGATCTTGTCGGGGATGGCGATGCCGGCGAAGGCGACCACCGGAACCCAGACTAGATTGAGGATCGCGACCGCAACGCCGATCGATTCTGCGCCCAGCCAGTTGAGCCAGCCGAGCGCGTATTGGCGCTTCTGCTCGCGCGTGAGGCCGCGCGCGCGCGGCAATAGTCGCCGCCAATGCTTCTTGAGGATCTGGAAGCCGCCATAGGCCCAGCGATGGCGCTGTTTCTTGTAGGCCTCGAAGGTGTCGGGCAGCAGGCCGTGGCCGTAGCGGCGGTTGGTGTAGTGGACCTGCCAGCCGTGCTCCAGCACGGTGAGGCCGAGATCGGTATCCTCCACGATCGTGTCGCTCGACCAGCCGCCGGTCGAGATCAGCGCCGCGCGACGGATCAGGCACATGGTGCCGTGCACGATGATGGCGTTGGCCTCGTTGCGCTGGACCATGCCGATGTCGAAGAAGCCGGCATACTCGCCGTTCATGGCGTGGTGCATGATGGTGCGCCGGCCGTCGCGGTGGTCCTGCGGCGCCTGGATCATGCCGACTTTCGAATCGGCGAAGACCGGCACCAGGTTCTTGAGCCAGTCGGGATGCACCACGTAGTCGGCGTCGATGACGCCGACGATCTCGGCGTCGCCGGCGGTGTGGGCGAGCGCTAGGCGCAGCGCGCCGGCCTTGTAGCCGCTGACACCATCCTCGTTGATGAACTTGAAGCGCTCGCCGAGTGCGCGGCAATGGTCCTCGATCGGACGCCAGAAGGCCGGGTCGGGCGTGTTGTTGATGACGACCACGCATTCGAAATTCGGATAGTCGAGCCGCGCGACCGAATCTAGCGTGGCTTTGAGCATCTCCGGCGGCTCGCGATGCGCCGGGACGTGGATCGACACCTTCGGGGCGAAGCCTTCCGGGCCGGATAAGGCGGCAGCGACCAGGCGGCGCGGGCCACGTCCGAAAGCGATCGTCGCAATCTCTTCGATGCGGGCGAGCGCGATCACGACCAGGGGAATGAGCAGCGCAATGCCGAGCCCGAGCGCGAAGGCCGCGCCGAGCACGAAATAATGGGTCTGCCAGAACGCGAACACGGTCGCGAACCAGGCGCCGACCGCATTAGCGGCGATCGCCAGCACGACCGCCTCGCCAACGGTGGTCCGGGCGCGCGTCAACAGCGGCAGCGACAGCAACAGTCCGAGCAGGACGGCGAGCCCCGCCACCTTCCAGTGATCGGGATCGTGGACCAGCCCGGTCCATGCGAACTTGGCGTTGCGCGAGGCGTCGAACATGCCCCAATACATGCCGACGCCGCCCTCGTTGGTCTTCCACGGCTGGTCGAAGGCCTCGATGACGTTGTAGTCGATGCCGAACGCCTCGGCGCGCGCAACGAATTCGCGCAGCACCGCGGCCTGCTCGATGCGCCCCGGATTGGCGGCGTGCATGTTGTAACCGGCGCTCGGCCAGCCGAACTCGGCGATCACGATGCGCTTGCCGGGATGCACGCGCCGCAGCTCGTTGTAGGCGGCGATGGTGCGATCCACCACCTTCTCGGCCGGGATTCCGACCCAGTATTCGAGGATATGCGCGGCGATGAAATCGACCGCCGAGGCGAGTTTCGGATGGTCGATCCAGACCGTCCAGATCTCACCGGTGGTGACCGGAACCGGGCTCATCCGCTTCACGCGCTGAACGAGCCTGATGAGCTCATCAACCGTCTTGTCGGCGCGCAGCGTCGTCTCGTTGCCCACCACGATCGCGTTGATGTTGCTGTGCCGGCGCGCGAGTGCGATCGCCGATTGAATTTCCCGCTCATTGCGGGCTTCGTTCTTGTCGATCCAGATGCCGAGCGTGACCTTGAGGCCGAGCTCGGCGGCGATCGCCGGCACCAGCTCGACGCCGCCGGTCGAGCTGTAGGTGCGGATGGAGTGCGTATAGGGGCTGATCAGCTTGAGGTCGGCGCGGATCTGTTGCGCCGTCGGCTGGTCGCCATGATCGGGATGCTGGGAGCGAGTGAATGGAGAATAAGAGATGCTGGCAAGCGGCAAATCGACAGTGGCGACCGAGCGTTGCCGATGGAACAAGGTCCATAAACCGGCATGCACGCAGACTACGAGCGCCACCACAGCAGCGACGGAGCGCATAACAGAGCTACCACGCGGGGCAGAAAGACAGGGACCCGAACCCGTCCCCTAGGTTCGACCAAGGCCGTCCATTGGGAATGACGTTACCTTAGTCACAGGCATTCGATCAAGTAGCCAACAGTCATGGCAGTTTCAAGAACGACAACAACCCAACAAAAAAAATGTTCCGCAACAATCTAAACAGTCATTCTGAATATTCGTACAGCTTAGCGCGCGCGGTCCTGAACGTTTGTACAGGTTAGCGGTTGGTGGTGCCCGTGGGCGCCGCGGCCGTGCCCTTCGCCTCGAAATTCGGATTGATCCAGCAGGCGTGGACGCGGCTGTTGAGCGTGTCGGCGGCCTTCTGATCGATGTTTCCCTGGCGCAGGACGCAGCGGAAGGTCACCTGGATGTGGCCGGACGGACAGCCGAAGCGGTCGTACAGGTCCAGATGCCGGAAGGCGGTATCGAGATCGTCCTTCCAAAGCAGGCTCACCACCCGGCGGCCGAGCCAGAGGCATTCGGGATTGGCGGCGGGACCGCCGAGGTGCTTCTCGGCTTCGGCGAATTCGTCGACCTTCTTCGGCCCGTCCTTGCCGTCGCCGGCCTGGTGCTTCTCCGCCGCCTTGGGATCGACGCTCTGGGCCGACACCGGATCGGTCACGACAAAAAGCACCGCAGCGCCGAGAGCGGCGGCGACGATACGCATACAAAGCAGGTGCATGGCGGCTCTGGAATTGTTGGGCCTTGTCGGCCGGTTGTTTCCTCCACATGCGGACCGGATTCGGTCAGCATTACGGCGAGGCCGCTCTATGGCGCAGGCACCGGCAAGGCCGAACCCGAGGGCTTCCAGGGCACCGTCGTCGCTGTCTTGATTAAAGCAGCAGCGTGGCGGGACGCCAACATGTTTTGCGAAAAAAACGCCGTGCGATCGTAGAAAAAGCCGGCACGAGGTCTGCCCACCGGGCGCGGACGCGGGATCTGATCGCCGCGCTTGGCAGTGCCGCCGCGGCACGATAAGCGAAGCAACGTCGACCACGGGTGGGGGCTGCCGATGCGGCTTGCGACTGCGCTCTTCGCGCTTGCAGCATTGGCGATCATCGCCGTCTGGGCTTGGCTCGGCACCACGGTCCAAATGCCGCAGTCCCCGCTCGCCGCGGGCGAGAAGCTCCATTGCATCTCCTACGCCCCGTTCCGCGCCGGTCAGGACCCGTTCGGGCCGGACATCCCGATCGACCCGCGCCAGATCGAGGAGGATCTGACCCAGCTCAAGCGCATCACCGACTGCGTGCGCACCTATTCGACCGACCACGGGCTCGACCGGATCCCCGAAATCGCCAGGCGCCACGGCCTCAAGGTGATGCAGGGGCTGTGGCTGTCGAGCCTGCCGGACCTGACCCGCAAGCAGATCGACACCGGCATCGAGCTCGCCAAACGCTTTCCCGACGTGATCCAGGCCGTGATCGTCGGCAACGAGGTCCTGTTACGGGGCGAAATGTCGGCTCCCGAGCTCGCCCGGACCATCCGCGAGGTCAAGGCGCAGGTTTCAATGCCGGTGACCTATGCGGATGTCTGGGAGTTCTGGCTGCGCCACCGGGATGTCGCCGCTGCCGTTGATTTCATCACCATCCATATCCTGCCCTATTGGGAGGATTTTCCCATGCCGGCGCGCGATGCGGCGCCGCACGTCGACACCATCCGCCAGCAGATCGTCGCTGCCTTCCCGGGCCGGGACATCTTTCTCGGCGAGTTCGGATGGCCGAGCGCAGGGCGCATGCGCGAGGGTGCCTTGCCGTCTCCCGTGACCCAGGCGCGCGTCATGCACGAGGTGCTGGCGACCGCCAAGCGGGAGAACTACCGCGTCAACCTGATCGAGGCCTACGACCAGCCCTGGAAGCGCCAGCTCGAAGGCACCGTCGGCGGCCATTGGGGGCTCTACGACGCCTATCGGCGCGAGGCCAAATTCGTCTGGGGCGGCGCCGTCTCGAACCAACCGCAGTGGCGCTGGCAGGCGGCCGGGGGGGTGGGGCTGGCGGTTCTGGTCTTTGCAGCCGGTTTCGCTGCACGCCGGCGGTCCCCCAGCACGCCGAAGCCGGGCCTGTGGCTGCGCATCGCAGCCATCGCGCTCGTCTCTGGCAGCGTGATCGGCTGGACGATCGAGAACGTGCCGCTCGAAAGCCTCACCATCGGCGACTGGACGCGCTCGCTCGCCTGGGCGCCGGTCGCGCTGCTGGCGCCGATCGTCACCGCCGCGGCCGTTGTGGCAGGAGTGGCCATCCCGAGCTTCGCCCGCGTGCTGGGGCGCCGCGCCGAGCGCCCACGCGATCCGCTGGCGCTGGCGCTCGGGATCGTCCTGATCGTCCTCGTGGTCCTATCGGTGCAGGCAGCGCTCGGCCTCGTATTCGACGCGCGCTACCGCGATTTTCCATTTGCGCCGCTGACCGGCGCGGCGGTTCCGTTCCTGCTGATCGCGACCTGGGACCTGCGCCTCAAGGCGCTGCGTCCGGCGGCCGAGACGGTGGCAGCAGCGACGCTCGCGCTGTCGGCGACCTACATCGTGCTCAACGAAAGCTTCGCCAACTGGCAGGCGGTGTGGTTCTGCGCCGGCCTGGTTGCGCTCGCGCTCACGCTGCTGCAGGCGCGGGACGCGCCAAGCTCAGAATGAGGAGCGCCGCCGCCAGCCCGGCGAGCCCGGCATTGTGCAGCACTAGCCCGAAGGCGGCCGCTGCCAGCGCCACCGAGGCCAGGATGATCGACGGGCGCGCGAGATTGAGCAAGGCGGCGCCGACCGCCACCCAGCCGAACACGCCATTGTTGTAGAGCGCAATCACGGTCCGAAAGGCCACGCACAGCCAGGTTTGCAGCCCGCTTTGGCAGGCGAGCGAGACGGTAGCGTATTCGATCGCCAGATAGCGCAGATAGAGCGCCTCGCCGAGCGCCAGGAAGCCAACGATCAGAAGCCAGTTGGTCTGGCGGGCGCTCGGCAGGAACAAGCGGGATGGCATGCCGGCACTATGTCGCGACCACCGATCCGGGACAACGGCCGCTCAACGGAAGGGAAACGCGGGTCTTGGCGCCGGCGGCGGCGCGGCCTTCGGCGCTGCGACAGGCTTGCGTTCCGGCACCGCGTCGGCCTTCGCCAGACGTTGGCCTTCGAACGCGACCGGCTGGCAATAGCGGCGCGCGGCCGTCAGCGTCGCGCAGATGCGCGCCGCCGCCTCGGCATTCGCGAGCGGGCCGGCGACCAGCCGCAGCTCGACCGCCTTGGTCCGCGTATTCTCCCGCACGGCCACGACCGGATGGAGGCCTTCGAACAGCGCGGCATTGCTGCCCTTGGTCGAGGTCCAAAGCACCCGCAGGCCGTCGAAATTCATCGCACCGCCGACGTCGACGCCGAACTCGGTCCGCGTCGCGACCGACTCGGCGGCGGCCGGTTCGCTGGGTGCGTCCGCCGGAACGGCCGTCTGCGGCTCGGCTGGGGGTTCGGCCGCGGCCGGGCGGGGCGGACCGCTCGGCTCGGCGGGTGGCGTCACGGCCGCCTCCTTCGAGGGGGCCGGCGCCGGCGGCATGGCGACCGGGGGACTCGCCGGCGACGCAGGCGGGGGCGCCGCCGCGCCGCCGGTCGCAGTGGCGGCCTGCCGTTTGATCGAGCCGGTGACGTCTTCGAGGTTGCGTTCGAGCGTGCCGATGCGCGCCACCAGCCGCTCGCGGTCCGCCGCCAGCACCCGCACCGCCTCGGCCAGCCGCCGCGTCTCGGCGTCGTTTTCGGGCGGGCGCGCGGCTTGCGCCGCGGTGGGCGGTGCGGCTTTTTGCGCCGCGCCGGCGGCGCTCGAGGGGGTAGCGGCAGCCATCAACCGCCGTGAGCCGGTGTCCGAATAGCCGGCCACCACCGCGATCGCCAAGGCGAAGGCTGCCGACGAGCCCCAGATCGCCAATCGCCACAAGGCGCGCATATTGAATGTCCGCTCGTGCTGGACCCGAACCGGAGGCCGTACCGCCATGACCGCATCCCATTGGCGAATCAGCGTGTGCACGACACTAGCAGAGGCCGGATTTGGTCGCTTTCTTGGCAAAGCAACCTGTCGCCGCATTCCACCTTTTCCACCGCGGCGCACTCGGATATGACGGCGCCAGCGGTCGCAACCGCGCCCCGGAGGTCCTAGATTTGGCGCCTGCGCGCAGCTGCCTTGCCATCGTGCTCGCGGCCGGCGAGGGCACCCGCATGCGCTCGGCGCGCCCGAAGGTGCTGCATGCAGTCGCCTGCCGATCGCTGCTGGCGCATGTGCTCGACGCGGTGCGCCAGGCCGGCGGCACGATGGCGGCGGTCGTGATCGGGCCCAGCGCCGACGCGGTCGGCGCCGAAGCGAAGCGCCTCCTGCCGGACGCGGACATTTTCGTGCAGGCGGAGCGCCGCGGCACCGCGCACGCGGTGCTGGCGGCGAAGAGCGCGATCGCGCGCGGCGCCGACGATGTCCTGATCATCTTCGGCGATACGCCGATGATCCGGCCGCAGACCCTCGTGAGAATGCGCGAGGCGCTGGTCGCCCGTGCGGCGATCGTGGTGCTCGGCTTCCGGCCGAAGGATCCGGCGGGCTATGGGCGACTCGTGCTGGACGGCGGCGAGCTCGTCGCCATCCGTGAAGAGCTCGACGCCAGCCCCGCCGAGCGCGCGCTCGACCTGTGCAACGGCGGCTTGATGGCCTTTGCGGGCCCGACCGCGCTCGCGATCCTCGAGCGGATCGGCAACGACAATCGCAAAGGCGAGTACTATCTCACCGACGCCATAGCGATCGCCCGGGCCATGGGCCTCAAGGCGGTCGTGCTCGAGACCGAGGAGGACGACGTGCGCGGCATCAACACCAGGGCGCAACTCGCAGAAACCGAAGCGGCGCTGCAGCAGCGGCTGCGCAAGGCGGCGATGGACGCCGGCGTCACGCTGGTTGCACCGGAAACTGTTTTTCTGGCCGCGGATACCAAGTTCGGCCGCGACGTGGTGGTGGAACCATTCGTCGTCTTCGGCCAGGGCGTCACGGTCGAGGACAACGCGGTGATCCGTTCGTTCTGCCATCTCGATCAGGCGCATGTGGGCAAGGGCGCCGTGGTCGGCCCATACGCGCGGCTGCGGCCGGGCGCGCGCCTCGAACAAGACGTGCACATCGGCAATTTCGTCGAGGTCAAGGAGGCGCTGATCGAGGCCGGCGCCAAGGCCAATCATTTGAGCTATATCGGCGATGCCACCGTCGGCGCCGGCGCCAATGTCGGCGCCGGCACCATCACCTGCAACTATGACGGCGTCGCCAAGCATCGCACCGAGATCGGCAAGAACGCGTTCATCGGCTCGAATTCGGCGCTGGTCGCGCCGGTCAAGATCGGCGACGGCGCCTATATCGGCTCGGGCTCGGTGATCACCCATGACGTGCCGGCGGACGCGCTCGCGGTCGCGCGCGGGCGCCAAACCGTCAAGGAAGGTTGGGCGGCGCGCTTGCGTGGGCTCAAGGCCGCCGGCAAGAAGAAACCGGCTGCCGAATAACCGTCTACGGCGCGGCCGTTAGCCTTAATTGTCACAAGTTGAGAGGTATTTTGATTTCCCTTTCGGCATTCACCGCCGATACATCGGCTTTGGGGTATAGTCCGCGCAATCATGCATAGGAGGCTGCCGCTCGTATGTGCGGAATTGTGGGCATTCTCGGGCGCGAGCCGGTCGCCGGCCAGCTGGTCGATGCGCTCAAGCGCCTCGAGTACCGCGGTTATGATTCCGCCGGTGTCGCTACGCTGGAAAGCGGGCAACTCGCCCGCCGGCGCGCCGAGGGTAAGCTGCGCAATCTCGAAACGAGGCTCGCCCGCGAGCCGCTCACCGGCACCATCGGCATCGGCCACACCCGCTGGGCGACCCACGGCAAGCCGACCGAAAGCAATGCGCACCCCCACGCCACCGACCGCCTCGCGGTCGTGCACAACGGCATCATCGAGAATTTCCGCGAGCTGCGCGAGGAATTGGAGAGCAAGGGGGCGAAGTTCGGCTCGGAGACCGATACCGAAGTCGTCGCCCATCTCGTCACCCACGAGATGAAAAACGGCCGCTCGCCGGTCGAGGCGGTGGAAGCGGCCCTGCCGCGATTGCGCGGCGCCTTCGCGCTCGCGTTCCTGTTCACCGGTCAGGAGGATTTGCTGATCGGGGCCCGCAAAGGCTCGCCGCTCGCCATCGGCTACGGCGACGGCGAGATGTATCTCGGCTCCGACGCCATTGCGCTCGCCCCGTTCACCGACACGATCTCCTATCTGGAGGACGGCGACTCGGCGGTGCTCACGCGCCGCAGCGTCGAGGTCCACGACGCCAAGGGCAGCAAGGTCGAGCGGGCGGTGCTCAAATCCTCCGCTTCGGCCTTCCTGGTCGACAAGGGCAATCATCGCCACTTCATGGCGAAGGAGATCCACGAGCAGCCCGAGGTCGTCGGCCACACGCTGGCGCATTATCTCGACATGGCGGCCGAGCGGGTGCGGCTGCCGGTCGACCTCCCGTTCGACTTCCGGACTCTGGAACGCGTGTCGATGTCCGCTTGCGGCACCGCCTATTACGCCGGGCTGGTCGCCAAATACTGGTTCGAGCGCTTTGCGCGCCTGCCGGTCGAGATCGACGTCGCCTCCGAGTTCCGCTACCGCGAGGCGCCGCTGAAAGCGGACGGGCTCGCGATCTTCGTGTCGCAGTCGGGCGAGACCGCCGACACGCTGGCGACGCTGCGCTACGCCAAGGAGCACAAGCAGCACGTGGTCGCGGTCGTCAACGTGCCGACCTCGACCATCGCGCGCGAAAGCGACGTGGTGATGCCGACGCTCGCCGGTCCCGAGATCGGCGTCGCCTCAACCAAGGCCTTCACCTGCCAGCTCGCGGTGCTCGCCTGCCTTGCGGTCGCGGCCGGCCGCGCCCGCGGCGTGCTCTCCGAGGAGGACGAGCGCAATCTCGTGCGCGCGCTGATCGGGGTGCCGCGCCACATGGCGGAGGCGCTCACGCTCGAGCCGCAGATCGAGCATCTGGCGCGCGATCTCGCGAAAAGCCGCGACGTGCTCTATCTCGGCCGCGGCACCTCCTATCCGCTGTCGCTCGAAGGGGCGCTCAAGCTCAAGGAAATCTCCTATATCCACGCCGAAGGCTATGCCGCGGGCGAGCTCAAGCACGGGCCCATCGCGCTGATCGACGAAAAAATGCCGGTCATCGTGATCGCGCCGTATGACCGGGTGTTCGAGAAGACCTTGTCCAACATGCAGGAGGTTGCGGCCCGCGGCGGCAGGATCATTCTGATCACCGATCCCGAGGGCGCCCGCGAGGCGCATGTCGAGTCGCTGTCCAAGATCACGTTGCCGGAAATGCCTGCCACGGTCACGCCGTTGGTCTATGCCATTCCGGTGCAGCTCATCGCCTATCATACGGCGGTGGTCATGGGCACCGACGTCGACCAGCCGCGCAACCTCGCCAAGTCCGTCACGGTGGAGTGACCTGACCGCGACTTTTGTGTATATCGCGGCGGCGCGCGCAGCCGGGTAATCTCATCGCAGCGGGGCTGTTGTAGTCAAGACGATCGTTGTTGCATGACTGAGCTTGATCGAAATCCAGGCACCGGGCCGACGGTCCCACCGCCGGGCGAGGTTCCGCCGACGCCCGCCCCCGATAAATTCACGCTCTTTCACCAGGGCCTGGCCGCCCGCATCCGCAATTACTTCCTCACCGGGCTGATCCTGACGGGCCCGCTCTACATCACCATCAATCTCACCTGGTGGCTGATCAAATGGGTCGATGACGTGGTGCGGCCGTTCATTCCGGCAGCCTATCGGCCGGAGACCTATTCGCCGGTCTATTTCCCCGGCTCGGGATTGATCATCGCGTTCGTGGCTTTGACGCTGCTCGGGTTCCTCACCGCAAACCTGGTTGGACGAACGCTGGTCGAGTTCGGCGAGAACATCCTCAACCGCATGCCGGTGGTGCGGCCGATCTACAAGAGCCTCAAGCAGATCTTCGAGACATTTTTCTCCAAGACTGGCTCGAGCTTCCGCCGCGTCGCGCTGGTGGAGTTTCCCTCGCCAGGCATGTGGTCGCTGGTGTTCCTTTCGCAGCCGGCGAGCCCCGACATCGCGGCGCGACTGCCGCAGACCGAGCACGTCGCGGCCTTCATGCCCTGCACCCCCAACCCGACGACCGGCTTCTTCTTCTACGTGCCGCGCCGCGACCTGATCGAGCTCGACATCACGGTCGAGGCGGCGATGACGCTGTTGATGTCGGCGGGGATGGTCCAGCCGGGCGGCGGCGTCGACCAGCAGAAGAAGCTCTCCGCACTCGCCGATACGGCGCGCGTCGCGCAGGCGGACCGCACCGCTGCGCCGGCGAAGTGAGACGGCGGTCATCCCGCCCGAATAAGCCTTATCGCCTCGTCGCGCTCGAACAGATAGAGCAGATGCCGCAGCGCCTCTCCGCGCGGCGAGGTCAGCTTCGGGTCGCGCGTCAGCACCAGCGCGGCGTCGTCGCGCGCGGCGCCGATCAGCTTGCCGTGCACCTCGATGCGGGCGACGCGGAAGCCCGGCATGCCCGATTGCCGGGTGCCGAGCACGTCGCCTTCGCCGCGCAGCTTCAAGTCTTCCTCGGCGATGCGGAAGCCGTCCTCGGTCTCGCGCATGATGGCGAGCCGCGCCTTGGCGGTCTCGCCGAGCGGCGCTTTGTAGAGCAGGAGGCAGGTCGAGTGGCCGGCGCCGCGGCCGATCCGGCCGCGCAGCTGATGCAGCTGCGCGAGCCCGAAACGTTCGGCGTGCTCGACCGCCATCACCGTCGCCTCCGGCACGTCGACCCCGACCTCGATCACCGTGGTGGCGACCAGGAGCCTGGTCTCACCCGCCGCGAAGCGCTCCATGGCGCGGTCCTTGTCGGCGCCCTTCATGCGGCCATGCACCAGATCGGCCATGGCGCCGAAGTGCTCTTTGAGCGCGGCGAAACGTTCCTCGGCGGCGGCGAGATCGGTGTTCTCGGTGACCTCGACCAGCGGACACACCCAGTAGACGCGGCGGCCCTCGGCAAGCGCGCGGCCGACCGCATCGACCACCTCTTGCAGCCGCGAGAGCGGCACGGTGCGAGTGTCGATCGGCTGGCGTCCTGCCGGCTTCTCGCGCAGCTCCGAGGCGTCCATGTCGCCGAAATAGGTCAGCACCAAAGTGCGCGGGATCGGCGTCGCGGTCATCACCAGGACGTCGACCGCCTCGCCCTTCTTGGCCAGCCCCAAACGCTGGTGCACGCCGAAGCGGTGCTGCTCGTCGACCACCGCGAGCGCGAGGTCGCGGAACTCGACCTCCTCCTGAAAGAGCGCATGAGTGCCGATCAGCAGATGGATGTCGCCGAAGGCGAGCTTTTCGAGAACCTCGCTGCGTTCGCGGCCGCGTTCGCGGCCGGTGAGGATCGCCACGGTGATGCCGGCTGCCGCGGCCAGCGGGGTGATGGTGTTGAAATGCTGGCGTGCGAGGAGCTCGGTGGGCGCCATCAGCGCAGCCTGCCGGCCGCCTTCGATGACGGCGGCGGCGGCGAGCAGAGCAACCACCGTCTTACCGGAGCCGACGTCGCCCTGGAGCAGCCGCAGCATGCGCTCGGGTTTGGCGAGATCGGCCACGATGTCGGCGACGGCGTGGGTCTGCGATATCGTGAGCGAATAGGGCAGCGCCTCGATCAGCTTTTTCCTCAAGTGCCCGGTCCCGGGAGTCGATCGCCCCGCCGGCCGCCGCAGATGCGCGCGCACCAGTGCCAGCGCAAGCTGGCCGGCCAAGAATTCGTCATAGGCGAGCCGCGACCAGGCCAGGCCCTCCGGCGCGACGTCTGCCGGCTCGGCCGGCCGGTGCAACACGCGCAGCGCCTCGGCGAACGGCAGGAACCGCTCGCGCGCGACCCAGCCGGGGTCCTGCCATTCCGGCAGATCGGGCACGCGGTCAAGCGCGGCGTCGGCGGCCTTGCGCACCTGGTTGAGGCTCAGCCCCTCGGTGAGCGGATAGACCGGCTCGACCAGCCCGAGCCTGGCGAGCTCGGCCTCGGTGACCACCCGGTCGGGATGCACCATCTGCAGCATGTGGTCGTAGAGCGCGACCGTGCCGGAGACGTAGCGGAGCTCGCCGACCGGCAGCAGCTTCTGCAGGTAGTCCTTGTGGGCGTTGAAGAACGTAAGGATCAGATCGCCGGTCTCGTCGCTGGTGTAGATCTGGTACGGCGCGCGCGGCCGCCGTGGCGGCGGCGGCCGGTGGCGGTCGACGGTGACCGCGACGGTGACGACGGTGTCGGGCACCACGTCACGCAGCTTCGGCCGTGACCGGCGGTCGATCGCGCCGGTGGGCAGATGGAACAGCAGATCGACGACGCGCGGCGGCGCATCGCGGTCGAACAGGCGGCGATAAAGCTGCTCCAGCCGCGGTCCGACGCCCGGGAGGCTGGTGAGCGCCGCAAACAGGGGATTGAGCAGGTTCGGCCGCATCGGGCATCCGCATCTTGGTGGCCGCAGATGCTGGCGCGTGTGCGCCGGCTAGGCAATGCTTCCGTCAGCAAGGATCCGCTCGATCCATCATCAGATAGGCGACAACTCCCGCTGACATTCGGGCGTCCCGCCGCTATATAACCATCGCCCGGCTCCGTCCGGGCTTTTGGCGTTGCGCGGCGGGCGAGGAATCGATGACCGGCACAACACGTTCGAGCGAAGGACTGGATGTCCGCCGCCGCAAGCTCCTGTTCCGCTCCTGGCATCGCGGCATGCGGGAAGTGGACCTGATCATGGGCCGCTTCGCCGATGCCGCCATCGAGCAATTGACGGACGGTGAGCTCACCGAATTCGAGCAGCTGATCGAGGTGCCGGACCGTGAGTTGCTGGCCTGGGTCACCGGCGAAGCCGAGGTGCCGGCGGCTTATGACACGCCGCTGTTCCGCCGGCTGCGCGACTTCAACCGGCGCGGCGAGGGCGCGAGGTAGGCATGGCGCGCTCGCCCGCCGAGCTCCTTGCCGCCGGCCGCCCGCTGACGTTGGCGGGCGTGGCCGATGGCGCCGAGGGTCTTGTCCTCGCCGATCTCGCCCGCGCCGTCGCCGCGCGGGCCGAAGCGCCGGCGACCAGCCTCCTGGTGGTCTGCCGCGACGGGCCCCGGACGGCGGCGCTTTCCCGCGCGCTCGATTTTTTCGCGCCCGATCTCGCGGCTTTGGAATTTCCGGCCTGGGATTGCCTGCCCTACGACCGGGTATCGCCCCATGCCGGCTTCGTCGCGCAACGCATGACGGCGCTGTCGCGGCTCGCCCGCATCAAGGGCCGCGACCGGCCCTCGGTCCTGCTCACCACGGTCAACGCCGCGCTCCAGCGTGTGCCGACGAAAAGCCTGGTCGCGCGGCAGTCGTTCTCGGTCGCGTCCGGCAACGTGCTCGCCATGGAGGGCATCACCCAATGGCTCGAGCTCAACGGCTTCGTGCGCGCCTCGACCGTGCGCGAGCCCGGCGATTATGCGGTGCGAGGCGGCATCATCGACCTCTACGCGCCGGGCATGGCCGAGCCGGTACGGCTCGACTTCTTCGGCGACATGCTGGAATCGATCCGGAGCTTCGATCCCGAGAGCCAGCGTACCACCGACCAGCTGCGCGCGTTCGACCTGGTCCCGGTCGCCGAGTTCCAGCTCACGACCGAGACCATCAGGCGTTTCCGGCTCGGTTATGTCGAGGCCTTCGGCGCGCCGGGGCCCGACGACCTCCTCTACCACGCGGTGACCGAGGGCCGGCGACACCCGGGCATGGAGCATTGGCTGCCGTTGTTCCACGACCGCCTCGAAACGATCTTCGACTATCTGCCCGGTTCGCCGGTCGTGCTCGAGCCGCTGGCGGAAGACGCCGCGCATGAGCGCTTCGATCAGATCAAGGACTATTACGACGCGCGCCGGCAGGCGCTGGCGCAGCGCGGCTCCGGGCCGCCCTACCATCCGCTGCCGCCGGATCGGCTCTATCTCGGCGAAGCCGAATGGCGCGAGCGGCTCGAGCAATCGCCAATAGCCCGGCTGACGCCCTTTGCGGTGCCCGAAGGGCAGGGCCCGGTCATCGATGCCGGCACCAAGCAGGGGCGCAATTTCGCCGCCGAGCGCGCCGAGCCCGGCCGCAACGTGTTCGAGGCGGTGACTGCGCACGCCTTGGCGCTGCAATCCGACGGCAAGCGTGTCGTCGTCGCGCTGTGGAGCGACGGTGCGCGCGAGCGCATACACCATGTGCTGGCCGACCACGGCCTCGCCAATCTCTCGCCGATCGCGTCGTGGCCGCAGGCGCTGGCGCTGCCGAAGCCCGAGGTCGCGCTTGCCGTGCTCGGGCTCGAGAGCGGGTTCGAGACCGCCGACGCGGCGGTGATCGGCGAACAGGACATCTTGGGCGACCGCCTGGTGCGGCCGCGCCGGGCGGCGCGCCGTGCCGAAAATTTCATCGCCGAGGTGACGAGCCTCGCCGCCGGCGATCTCGTCGTGCACGTCGATCACGGCATCGGCCGCTTCACCGGATTACGCGCGATCGAGGCTGCCGGCGCGCCGCACGACTGTCTCGAAATCCACTATGCGGGCGGCGACAAGCTGTTCCTGCCGGTCGAGAACGTCGAGCTGCTGTCGCGCTACGGCGCGGAGGAAACGCACGTCGACCTCGACCGGCTCGGCGGCGGTGCCTGGCAGGCACGCAAGGCGCGCATGAAGCGCCGCATCCGCGAGATAGCGGGCGAGCTGATCAAGGTCGCCGCCGAGCGTCAGTTGCGGGAGGCGCCGCGCTTGACCATCGAGCCCGGGCCCTACGACGAATTCTGCGCCGGCTTTCCCTACGAGGAGACCGAAGACCAGCAGGCCTCGATCGACGTGGTACTGGGCGAGCTCGCCTCCGGCCGGCCGATGGATCGCCTGATCTGCGGCGACGTCGGCTTCGGCAAGACCGAGGTGGCGCTGCGCGCGGCCTTCGTCGCCGCCATGAACGGCAAGCAGACAGCCGTGGTGGTGCCGACCACGCTGCTCGCCCGCCAGCACACCAAGACCTTCATCGATCGCTTTTGCGGGTTCCCGGTCCAGATCGGCCAGGCCTCGCGCCTCGTCTCCGGCGCCGAGCTCGCCCGGGTGAAGAAAGGCATCGCCGACGGGGGCATCGACATCGTGATCGGCACCCATGCGCTGCTCGGCAAGACCATCCAATTCAAGGACCTCGGCCTCCTGATCGTCGACGAGGAGCAGCACTTCGGCGTGGCGCACAAGGAGAAGCTCAAGCAGCTGCGCGCCGAGGTGCACGTGCTCACGCTCACCGCGACGCCGATCCCGCGCACCTTGCAGCTCGCTCTGTCGGGCGTGCGCGACCTCTCGATCATCGCCTCGCCGCCGGTCGACCGCCTGGCGGTGCGCACCTTCGTGGCGCCGTTCGATCCGGTGATCGTGCGCGAGGCGCTGCTGCGCGAGCGCTATCGTGGCGGCCAGGCGTTCTACGTCTGCCCGCGTATCGAGGACCTCGGCGGCGTCAAGGACTTCTTGGTCAAGAGCGTGCCGGAAATGAAGGTTGCGGTGGCACACGGGCAGATGCCGCCGACCGTGCTCGACGACATCATGTCGGCCTTCTACGACGGCAAATACGACCTGTTGCTGTCGACGACGATCATCGAGTCCGGGCTCGATATCCCCACCGCCAACACGCTGATCGTGCATCGCGCCGATCGCTTCGGGCTGTCCCAGCTCTACCAGCTGCGCGGACGCGTCGGCCGCGCCAAGGTGCGCGCCTATTCGCTGTTTACGCTCCCGCTCGAGCGCAAGATCACCTATCAGGCCGAGCGGCGGCTCAAGGTGTTGCAGTCGCTCGACACGCTCGGCGCCGGCTTCCAGCTCGCCTCGCACGATCTCGACATCCGCGGCGCCGGCAACCTGCTCGGCGAGGAGCAGTCGGGCCACATCAAGGAGGTCGGCTTCGAGCTCTATCAGCAGATGCTGGAGGAGGCGGTGATGAGCCTCAAAGCCGGCATCAGCGCGCCGGTCGCCGACAAGTGGTCGCCTGCAATCACCATCGGCACGCCGGTGCTGATCCCGGAGGACTACGTCGCCGACCTGCCGGTGCGGCTCGCGCTCTATCGCCGGCTCGCCGAGATCGAGGACGAGCGCGAGATCGAAGCGTTCGGCGCCGAGCTCGCCGACCGTTTCGGCAAGCTGCCGATCGAGGTCGAGCATTTGTTGCAGATCGTCGCGATCAAATCGCTGTGCCGGCGCGCCAATGTGGAGAAAATCGAGGCCGGTCCCAAGGGCGCGGTGATCTCGTTCCGCGACAATACCTTTGCCAATCCGGAAGGCTTGATCGCCTTTATTCGCGAGCAGGGAACCGGCGCACGCGTGCGCCCGGACATGAAGGTCGTGCTGTTCGACGACTGGGAAGAGCCGGAGCAGCGGCTCAAGGGTACGGCCGCGATCCTGCGCCACCTGGTCGGCATCGCCGACCGCGCCAAGGCGGCGTGATAGGGGGCGACGAAGTCTCGATCTCGTGTCCCGGATGCGGTGCGTCGCGAGCGTCGCTCAGACGCGAAAGCGCATGAGCTCGGGGTCGGGGTCCGCCCCCAGCCCCGGCGTATCGGGCACGTCGACGCCGCCGCTGGTGATCGGCACCGTCTTGTCGTAGGGCATCAGCGCGAGATCGCAGAAGAAACGCTCGAGCGCGCTCTCGCGCTCCTTGGCGGCGAGGACGTGCAGCGTCGCCAGATAACCCGGACCGAAGAACGGCGCATGCGGCACGCAGGTCACGCCGTCGGCTTCGGCCGCGGTAGCGATGCGCCAGAGCGCGGTCAGGCCGCTGATCTTGATCGCGCTCGGCTGCACGTAGTCGACGGCGCCGGCCTCGATCATCTTGCGGAAGTCGAGCGCGCCGCTGGCATTCTCGCCGGCCGCCTGCGGCACGCCGGTCGTCCGCCGCAGCTTCGCCATGGCGGCAAAATCCTCCGGCGGCCAGATCGGCTCCTCGACCCAGAACGGCTTCGAGGGTGCCATCGCCATCGCCGCCGCGGTCGCCGCTTCTGGCAGCCAGGCGCAATTGGTGTCGACCATGATCGGGGTGTCCGCTCCCGCCACCTCGCGCGCGGCCGCGACCGTCTCGGGCGTGCGCTCGTGCAGCTTGATCTCGCGGTAGCCGCGCTCGAGCGCACGCGCCACGTTGCGGCGCACGAGATCGACCGAGCCCTGATATTGCAGCAGCGAGGCATAGGCGTGGACGCGCTGCCGCCGGCGGCCGCCGAGCAGCGCATGGACCGGTACGCCGGCGAGCTTGCCGCGGATGTCCCAGAGCGCGATGTCGAGCCCGCTGATCGCATGGATCACCGGGCCGGCGCGGCCGAGATTGTGCAGCACGCGTTCGAGGCGCGGCGTCAACTCGGCATCGTCGACATCCTGGCCGCGGGCGAGCGGCGAAACCCGGTCGTCGAGCGCCCCCTTCACCGCGGATGCAGCGCCCCAGAAGGCTTCACCCCAGCCGACCACACCGTTGCTCGCGGTGACGCGCACCAGGAACGCGTCCATGGTGGTGCGGGGCCGGCCGGCAAAGATCGGCGGTGGGCCCCAATGGTCGAACGGGATGCTGAGCGGAATTGCCTCGACGCTTTCGATGGTGACCGTCGCCATGATGTCCTGCTCGCTGCTGGTTCTCGCTGCACGTTAGCCGGGCTTGTCGCGGCGCTCCACGTCTTTGATGATGCGGCAGTCATGACAGGCTAGAGGCGATGCGCCGCTCCGAATTGTTGCCAAGAAGCTTGCTGGTCCTCGCGGCGCTTTTCGTCGCCGCTCCGAGCTTTGCCCACACCGGCGACGGGTTCTCGGGTGGTTTCAGCGGCGGCTTCGGGCATCCGATCTTCGGACCGGACCACGTGGCGGCGATGGTGGCGGTCGGACTGTGGGGCGCATTTCTCGGGCCGCCGGCGATCTGGCTGTTGCCGATCGTGTTCCCGCTGGTGATGGCCTTCGGCGGCGTTCTTGCAATCCTCGGCGTTCCGCTTCCCGGGGTCGAGATCGGCATCGCGGTCTCGGCCATCGTGCTCGGCCTGATGGTAGCGCTGGCGGTGCGACCGCCGCTCTCCATCGCCGCCGTGCTGGTCGGCGCATTCGCGATCTTCCACGGTCACGCCCATGGCGCCGAGCTTGCGCCGGGCGTCAATGCGCTCGCCTTTTCGATCGGCTTCGTGGTTGCGACCGGCCTCTTGCATCTCGCCGGCATCAGCTTCGGCCTGCTGGCCCGCTGGCCGGCCGGGCGCATCGCCGTGCGTGCGGCCGGCGGGGCAATCGCGCTCGCCGGCGTCGTCTTCCTGAGTGCGGCCGTATGAGCCGATTTTTTCGGGCGGCCGTCGTCGTTGCGTTCCTTGCGTGGGCCGATCCGGCATTCGCGCATCTGCCGATCGAGGGCATCGGCGGGTTCTATGGCGGGTTGCTGCACCCCATCCTGGTGCCGTCGCATGCGCTGAGCGTTCTGGCGCTCGGCTTGTTCATCGGCCGGCAGTCCGAGCGCCGCGTTGCGTCGTTGATCTTTGCGGCCGCGCTGGTAACAGGCCTCATCGCCATTGCGCTCGCTGTTGAAATGCCGGCGGGCAACATCATGCTCGCGAACACCGCGCTTCTCGGCCTGCTTGTCGCGGCGGCTTTTGCGCCGCTGAAACCGCTCGGATGGCTGTTCGCCGCCATCGCCGGCGCGACGCTCGCCCTCGATTCGCCGCCGCAAGCGGTCTCGGTCGCGGAGGCCAACGTCATGCTCATCGGTACCGCGCTTGGAGCCTGCGTCGCGGTCGCAGCGGTTGCCGAAATCACGAGCTATCTGACCAATGCCTGGCAACAGCTCGCCGTGCGCGTGCTCGCCTCCTGGATCGCGGCGAGCGCGATCATGTTGTTTGCGACAAGCTGGCGGTAAACTCGCTCGGATGCGACCGGACTATTCCGCGGCAACACGCTTGGCGTATTCGTCGGCGGCGCGTTCGATCGCCTGCGCGAGATGCTCGGGCGCCTGCGCGCCTTGCACGGCGACGAGCCCGCCGAAGATGAAGCATGGCACGCCCTCGATGCCGGCCTCCTTGGCGGATTCCGCTTCGCGTTCCACCCGTTCCACGTCCGCATCGCCCGCCAGCCGCGCGCGCACGAGATCGGCGTCCAAGCCGCAATCGGCGGCGGCCTTCACCAGCACGTCGCGGTCGGTGAGATCGCCGCCCTCGGTGAAATAGAGGTCCATCAGCCGTTGCTTCATGCGCGCGGCAGCGCCGATCCCGCCCGCCCACAGGATGAGCCGGTGGCAATCGAGCGTGTTGGGCTGGCGCTCGATCTTGTCGAGCGCGTAGGTCAGCCCTTCGGCAGCGGCAGCCTGCGCGACGCGCTGGGCGATGCTGCGATAGCGCTCGGGCGAGCCGAATTTGGCGCTCAGATAGTCCTCACGGCCCATCCCCTCGCGCGGCACCCAGGGATTGAGGAAATAGGGACGAAAGCGCACCTCGAGCGGGATCTCGGGCTTGAGCGCGATCGCCTTCTCGAGCCGCCGTTTGCCGATGAAGCACCAGGGGCAGACGACGTCGGAGACAACATCGATCGGTAGGGCGGTCATGGCCGGCTCCTCTGCGAACGGAGGAGCCTATTCCGGCCGTCACTCGGCGGCAACCTTGGGATAGGTCCCGACCCGCGCCACCAGCGTCGAGAGGTTGTCGCTGGATTTGAGCGTCGCCAGCGTGATCGTCGGCTTGATGGTACGGCGGTCGCGGTTGGGCGACAGCATGGTGTGCTTGAGCACGCTGGCGATCCGGCGCGCGACCACGTGCGCGCTGCGCAGGTCGGTCTCGGTGAAGGCCGCGAGGATCGCGCCGTCCTGCTCCCGGCAGGCGAAATCGATGTTGCGCACCAGCCGGCTGAACAGGCGCGCCGCATCGATATAGGCGCGGCGTTCGGTGATGCCCTCGAACGAGAAGCGCGCGATCGAGAGCGCGCCGCCGCGGTCCTCGGCCTCCTGCACGGCGCGATCGAGGTCGCGCCAGAACGCCGTGCGCTCGAGCAGGCCGGTGTCGGGATCGATGACGCCTTCGGTCTCGAGCGATTTCAGCGTCCGCTTGAGACGCGCCTCGAACGCCTGCAGGCACACGAACGGCAGCAGCCGGTCGACCAGGCGGACGGCGTCGCCCTCGAGGTGGATGAGATTGGGCAACCGCTCGTCATCCACGCCGGCATTGTTGAGCACCCCGACCGGCAAGTCGCGGAAGCGCGCGTCCTCGGCGAGCACGATGAGCAGCGCCTCGACCACGCGCGGACCCAGCCCATCGCCGATGACCACGCCGTCGATATCGCGGGCGTTGAGATAGCGCGCGGCGGCCTCGACGCTGAGCGTGCCGATGAGGCCGACGCGCTCGCCGATGGCCACCGACAGTGCCGGATAGGAGCCGCCGCGTCCGACGCAGAGCACGGTCGCGTCGTCGAGCAGATTGAGCGGCGACGGCGACGGGGTCGTGACTTTCGCCTCGCTGCTGCGGGCGCGCCGTAGCACGGTCGCGTGCAGCGACCGCACGCGCAGCGCCGAGCGCACGCGCGCCAGCACCCGGTCGAACGGGTCGTCGGCCGCGGCCGACAGCGCGAATGGGACCGACAGCACGCTGTCCGCGTTCACCCGTGCCAGCACCGGCATGACCGGGCCGCGGCGGGTCTCGATGCATTGGGTCAGCGCCCGCACCAGCCGCGGGCTCGGTGCGGCATCCGGATCGCCGAGGACGAGCGCGGCCGGCTGAATTTCGGCGATGGCGGTGGGCGCGTCGGCCCAGCCGGTCTCGACGATCGGAAAGGCGCCGGCTTTGCCGAGCGCATCGAGCAAATCGGCCGCCGAGTGCTCGGCGACCACGACCATCGGACCCAGGAGCGCCATGAGGACAAGCCGGTTGCAGTGGCGGACCCATCACCCTAGGCGAACGCTGTTAATGGTCGGTCAACAAAAGCAGCGCGTCCCGGATGCGTTCGGGACACACATACTCATGCCGCAGGCCGCGGGCGGTCGCGAAACGCGCCCACCAGCAGCGGGTTGGCGCCGAGCTTGGTGAGCGACTGCTGGACGAGATCGCGGTCGGCGGCGGTGCCGGCCAGCCGATGGCCGGCGAGTGCGTCGGGCAGCACCGCCAGCGATCCGGCGCCGTTCTCGGGGCGCGCCACCAGATCCTGCAACTCGCGCACCACCAAGCGATAGCCGCCGAAGCTCACGATGCCGGGCGGCGGCCCGGTCACGATCATGGCGGGGCTGTCGGTGTGGCACGCATAGCCGGTGTCGACGAAGCCGCTGGCGGCAACCTTGAAATACGGCAACCCGCTGCGCTCCGCGCCCGGCGGGAAGGCGGCGCGCGGGACCATCGGACCGCGCAGCGCCACCGTGCCGTTCGATGTCGCTGCGATCTCGCCGGCAACGATGGCGCCCTTCGGCCCGCGCGGGGCGAACACGACGCCGAACGGGATGGCGACCGGCTTGCCGCCTGCCGCCCGGCAGGCGGCGACGATGCCTGCTTCCCCGAACACATATGCGTCGATCATGCGGGTCTTGGGGTCGCGCCAGGGCAGCGCGCGCGCGACACGTTCGGGCGCGCGCCAGACGCCGATGACATTGGTGAGGCCATCGCGGCCGGCGAGATGTCCGGTTTCCGCAAGCTGTGCCACCAGTGGCCCCGGAACGATCACCGTGTCGCAGTGTAGCGTCCGGCGTTGAGCGAGGAACGTCTCGGGATCGAACGGCTGGTGCAGCGCCAGCGTCCCGCCGAGCAGGAGCCACGGCAGCATCGTGACGGCGAGCCCCGCGAACGACGACATGGTCATGGTCGACAGCAGCACCGCGTCTTGTGCGAGCCGGCTCTCGAGCAGCACGGCAAGCCCGCCGGCGATCAGCTCAGCGTGGCTGCGCCCGACCGGGAAGAGACCCGCGGCCGACACGTCCCAGGTGATGACCGCGAGATGCGCGCCGGCGTCTCCGGCGCGGTCGTGTTCGAGCGAAGGTATCGGGTCGAGCTTGACCGCCGTGAACAGATCGTCGAACGGGACCAGCCCGTCGGGCGCATTGCGCCCGAAGCCGCAGACATAACGGACCGGAAAGATCTCGGCGGCGATCTGCATGGCGAGGTCGTAGTGATCGACCGTGCCGATGCGCCCGCTCACGATCAGCGCGTTGGCGCCCACGCGGCCGAGCGCGGCGACGTATTCGGCGCGCCGCCACAGCAGCGGCAGCGGCATGGCGATCAGCCCGGCGCGCAGCACCCCGAGCAGCGCGAGCACGCCTTCGACCGTATTGGCGACCTGGATACCGACGATGGCGTCGGCATGCAGTCCCATTCGCCGCAGCCGTCCGGCGATGGCCGAGACCATGCGATCGGTTTGCGCATAGCTGAGGCGGCGCGGTTTGCCGTCGGAGAAGCTCTCGCGGTTCGGCGGGTCGATGAGTGCGATGTCGTTGGGACGCCGCTGCGCCGCCCGGCGCAACAGCTCGTCGAGGGTGGCGCGCGCGCCGATGCGGGGCGCCGGTCGGCCGCGGGGATCGTTGAGGATCACGGAAGGGACCTCATTGGCTCTTCGGCTCGCGCCACCAGGTTTCGGGAAGATAGCCGTAGATCGAAGTGTTCGCCGGACGCCCGACCGTGGTCCAGCGGGCGATCCACTGCGCCGGAAGATGGAACAGCGGAACGACGTAGATGCCCGAGATCATCACCCGATCGAGCGCGCGCACCGCCGAGACGAAGTCCGCCTGGCTTTCCGCTTTGAGCAGCGCGGCGATCATGGCGTCGACGGCGGCGCTCTTGACGCCCATATAGTTGCGGGTGCCGGGCGCATCGGCGGCGGCCGAGCCCCAGTAGAACGCCTGCTCGTTGCCGGGCGACAGCGACTGATCCCAGCGGTTCTCGATCATGTCGAAATCGTAGGCGAGCTTGCGGCCGTCGTACTGAACCGCGTCGACGGACCGCACCCGCGCGGCGATCCCAGCGCGCTTGAGGCTCTGCGCGAACAACAGCGCCAGCCGCTCGTCGTCCCGCGACGCCACCATGATCTCGAACGTGAACGGCCGCCCGCTCCGCCGCTCGATCAGCTCGGTGCCGCGCAGCTCGTAGCCCGCCGCCGCGAACAGATCGAGCGCGCGCCGCAGCGTCGCACGGTCACGCCCCGAGCCGTCGCTGACCGGCGGCGACCAGGTGCCGTCGAGCACGTCGGCGCGCACCGCATCGGCGAAAGGCGCGAGCAGCGCGCGCTCGCGCGCATCGGCCGGACGGCCATGCGAGGAGAGCTCCGAGCCTTCGAAATAGCTCGCGGTCCGGCGGTAGAGATCGAAGAAATAGCCGTGGTTGACCCACTCGAAATCGAACAGCAGCGAGATCGCCTCGCGCACGCGGATATCCGAGAACACCGCGCGCCGCGTGTTGAAGACGTAGAAGGAGCTCGGCTTCGGCAGGCCGGTCGCCAGCGCCTCCTTGAGCACACGGCCTTCGCGCAAGGCGGGAAAATCGTAGCCGGTTTGCCAGCGGGTCGGATCGTGCTCGTTGCGCACGTCGTAGAGGCCGCGCTTGAACGCCTCGAGATGCGAATTGGCGTCGCGGTAGAAGTCGAACTTGATTTCGTCGAAGTTCCAGAACCCGCGGCTGATCGCGAGATCGCGCCCCCAATAGGCCGGGTTGCGCTTGAGCGTCACGCTCTTGCCCGGATCGACCGCGCCGACGACATAAGGCCCGCTGCCGAGCGGCGCCTCGAAGCTCGTCTCCTCGAACGTCTCGGGCTTGACCGCGTGCTTGGCGAGCACCGGCATCAGCCCGAGGATCAGCGGCAGCTCGCGGTCATTGCTGCCGGCGAGATCGAAGCGCACCGCGCGTTCGCCGACCGCCTCGGCCTTGGCCACCTTGGTGTAATAGGTGCGGTGGTTGGGCCGGCCTTTGTCGCGCAGTAGCTGCCAGGAGAAGATCACGTCCGCGGCCGTCACCGGCTTGCCGTCGGAAAAGCGCGCCGCGGGATCGAGCGTGAAGGTAACGTGGCTGCGCTCGGCGTCGGTCTCGACCGAGCGGGCGATCAGCCCGTAGAGCGTGAACGGCTCGTCGTATCCGCGTGCCATCAGGCTCTCGACCACGTAGCCGCGAACCGACTGCAGCGCGATGCCCTTGACGATCAAGGGATTGAGGCTGTCGAAGGTGCCGAGGACGCCGTGGACCAGGCGGCCGCCCTTGGGCGCAGCCGGATCGGCGTATCGCACCCCGGTGAATCCCTCGGGCATCGCCGGCTCGCCATGCATGGCGATGGCGTGCCGCGGCTCGGCGGCTTCGGCGACGCCGGCGTTGCAAAGCGCGATCGCGCCGAGCAGCACGACGAGCGACGGTGCGTGCCGGCGCCGCGTGGATCGGTGGAGGGGTTTCGCTGCGGTCACAGTGGCAAATCGCTTCGGGATTCTGGCCGAGGGCGGTTTTCCCGAGGAATCGGGCAACCTTGGGCCGATCGGCGCGCTTTCAAAAGCCGAGCGCCGACGTTATCACCAATAATCCGTCATAACGGCAGCAGGCCTTGAGGCTTTATGGAGCGCCTGATTTTGGCTATCCGAGGGAGAGACAACGTCACGCTGTTGCCGTATTTGGTGCCGAAACCCTAAGTAGGGGCGACCGTTCTATCCGGCCGGGGCGCTGTCAGAACGGTTAGCAAGAGGATCTGTCTCATGGATCACCGGATCGTATCCGCGCCGGCACGGCCGGTCGCACGTGCGTTTGCCGTTGCGACGGCAGCCGCCTTGCTCACCGCATTGATCGGATCGGGAGCCTTCGCCCAGACCCCGCCCGCGCCGCAAGCGCCCGCCCCCAAGGCGAAGGCCGCGCCCAAGGCGGCGCCGAAGGCTGCCGCGCCCGAGGCCCCGGCGCCGCAGGCGCAGCAGGGGCAAGCCGAGCAGCCCCAGCTCATCTTCTCGCCCTGGACCAAGTTCTGCCTCAAGGGCCAGGAGGCCAACGCCAAGCAGGTCTGCTTCACCGGCAAGGACGGCCGCGTCGAATCGGGCATGCCGGTGGTGGCCGCCGTGCTGATCGAACCGGAAGGCGACCCGAAAAAGGTCCTCCGCGTCACTCTGCCGCTCGGCATGTCGATCCAACCGGGAACCCGGGTGATCGTCGACAACGGCCAGCCCATGACCGGGCCCTACGTCATCTGCTTCAACAACGGCTGCATGGCCGATTACGAGGCCAGCGCCGAGCTGATCGGCAAGCTCAAGAAGGGGCAGGGCCTCGTCATCCAGGGCATCAACGGCGCCGGCCAGCCGATCAGCCTGGTGGTGCCGCTCGGCGATTTCGCCAAGGCCTATGACGGCGCGCCGACCGATCCGAAGGAGTTCGAGGCGCAGCAGAAGAAGCTGCAGGACGAGCTGCAGAAGCGTGCCGAGGATGCCCGCAAGAAGCTCGAGGGTCAGGCACCGACGCGATAACGCGCGAATTCAGATCGTAATGGAAAGAGGCGCGCTTTGGGCGCGCCTCTTTCGTTTGGGAACGCCGTGCTCAGTTCAGCAGCGAATTGCGCGGCCGGTAGCTGCCCTTCTCGTCCTGCTCGAACACTTCGGCCACCTGCGGGTGGCGCACCGGCTCGCCGGACGTGTCGGGCAGCAGATTCTGCTCGGACACGTAGGCGATGTATTCGGTCTCCGCGTTCTCGGCGAACAGGTGATAGAACGGCTGGTCCTTGCGCGGGCGCACCTCCGCGGGAATCGACTGGTACCATTCCTCGGTGTTGTCGAATTCCGGATCGATGTCGAACACGACGCCGCGGAAAGGGAACAGCCGGTGGCGCACCACCTGGCCGATCTTGAATTTGGCGACGCGGGTCTTGCTCATGCTGGGGCCGGGATAAACCAGGATTGCGGCGCGCGCCAGGGGGGTCAGAGGCCGTAACGCGTCGCCATGTCCGGGTCCTTGGCGGCGACCAGGCGCGCGAGGTCGATCAGCACCTTGGCCTGCTTCCAGGTGGCGTCATCTTGCATTTTGCCGTCGATCATGACCGCGCCGCTGCCGTCCGGCATGGCGGCGATGATCTTCTGGGCGAACGCGACCTCGGCCGGAGCGGGCGAGAACACCCGCTTGGCGATCGGCACCTGCGAGGGATGCAAAGTCCAGGCGCCGGCGCAGCCCATCAGGAAGGCGTTGCGGAACTGCGCCTCGCAGGCGTCCGGATCGGCGAAATCGCCGAACGGGCCGTAGAACGGCTTGATGCCGGCCGCCGCGCAGGCATCGACCATCTTGGCGATCGTGTAGTGCCACAGGTCCTGCTGGAATTTTTCGCGCGCGGCGCCCTGCTTCGCATCGGAGAGCACGGCGTAGTCGGGATGCCCGCCGCCGACCCGCGTGGTCTTCATCGCGCGCGAGGCGGCGAGGTCGGCGGGACCGAGGCTGATGCCGTGCATGCGCGGCGAGGCAGTGGCGATCGCCGCGACATTGTCGACGCCTTCCGCGGTCTCCAGGATGGCGTGGATCAGGACCGGCTTCTTGACGGCGTGCCGCGCTTCGAGCTGGGCAAGCAGCTGATCGAGGTAATGGATGTCCCACGGCCCCTCGACCTTGGGCAGCATGATCACGTCGAGCTTCTGGCCGACGGCGCCGACGATCTCGACCACGTCGTCGAGCGCCCAGGGCGAATTGAGGGCATTGATGCGCGTCCACAGGCCGGTTGTGCCGAACTCGTTCGCCTTGGCCATCGCTATGAAGCCCGAGCGCGCCGCCTCCTTGGCGTCGGCCGGGATCGCGTCCTCGAGATTGCCCAGCACCACGTCGACCTGGGCGATCAGTTCCGGCACCTTGGCGCGCAGCTTCTCGATCTGCGGCGGCACGAAATGGATCATGCGCTCGAGCTTGACCGGCAGCTCGGTGAGCGGTGCGGGCGCGCCGATGGCCAACGGCTTGAAGAAGTTGCGCGGGAGCTTCATCCGGTGCTGCTCGGTCGCTGCAAACAGTCCATCGCAACGGTTAAGGCAATCGCCAGCGTTCGCCAAGCCGCTTTTGCGGGCACTCGCTTGGTCCGGGGCCGAAGGTTAATGTTAAACTTTGTTCACGGGCTGGACGGCACGAGATTTTGACCAAATCATCCCTTAGATTGTGCCGCGCTCACCACGGGGAGCCGCCTGATGGCGCTCTACGACGCCTTCCTCTCGTATGGCCCCGCCAAGGACAAGCCGATCGCGGCGGCGCTACAGTCGGTGGTGCAGAAGCTGGGCAAGCCCTGGTACCGGCGCCGGGCGCTGCGCGTGTTCCGCGACGACACCAGCTTGTCGGCCACGCCGAGCCGGTGGCCCACCATCGAACAGGCGCTCGGGCAATCCCGCTTTCTGATCCTGCTCGCCTCGCCGGAGGCGGCCGCCTCGCCATGGGTCAACAAGGAGGTGGCCTACTGGCTCGAGCACAAGAGCGCCGACACGCTCTTGATCGCGGTGACCGAGGGCACGCTTTCTTGGGACAACTCCATCGGTGATTTCGCCTGGCGCGAGGGCAAGCCGCTGCCGCGGGTGCTCACCGGGCGATTCCGATCCGAACCGAAATGGGTCGACCTCACCGCCTACGGCGACGGCGCCAATCGGCTTGACGCAAGGTTCATCGAGCTTGCCGCCGGTTTCGCGTCCGCCATTCACGGCATGCGGAACGAGGACGACCTGGTCTCGCAGGAGGTTCGCCAGCACCGCCGCGCCTTGACCCTGGCGTGGTCGGCGGCAGCATCGCTGCTGATCCTGGCCGGTCTTGCCGGCTGGCAATGGAAGGCGGCACTCGACGCCGAGCGGAACTTCGGCGTCGTAAAGGACGCGGCCGAGGAGAGTTTGGCGATCATGCGCAAGCTCGCCGTTTCCGATCAAGGAAATGCCGGCTGGCAGGCCGATCTCGTCGCTGGCCTCTACAAGCTCAGCACTGTCGTTGACCCGTCGGGCGCACGGCCGGCGCTGCGCGAGGCACTCGCGATTGCCGAGGCGCTGGCGCGCGACGGCAAGCTCACCGCCGATCAGCAGGATTGGCCGCAACGTATCCGCGACGCGCTCGCAAAGCTGCCGCCGGAGCAGGCCGAGGCGCGCTGAGGGACGAACGGCCCTCTCCACTCGTCATGCCCGGCCTTGTGCCGGGCATCCACGACTTTCTTTGTTGGGCCAAAAAGACGTGGATGGCCGGGACAAGCCCGGCCATGACGTGGGGAGTATCGTCATTGCCAACGTCCGTACTACTGCGGCGCAATATTCGCCTGCTTGATGACCTTGCCCCAGAGCTCCGATTCCTCGGCGAAGAATTTGGCGGCTTCCGCGCGGCTCTTGGTGGCCGGTTCCATCTGGATGGCACGCGCCTTCTCGACGAAATCGGCGCGGCCGAGAATCTCGTTGACGTCGCGGTTGATCTTGTCGGCCAGCACCGCCGGCGTCCGCGGTGGCGCCACCATCGCGTACCAGGTCACGGCGCGGTAACCGGGCAGCGTTTCGGCAATGGTCGGGACGTCGGGCAGCTCGCGCAGGCGCTCGCTGGTGCCGACGCCCACGATCTTCACCTTGCCGTCGCGGTGCAGCCCAACCGCCGTCACCGGCGTGTCGAACATCAGGTCGACATGGCCGGCGATGATGTCGTTGATCGCCGGGCCGAGGCCGCGATAGGGCACCTGCAGCGTCTTGATGTCGGCGAGCATTTCGAGCTGCACGGTGGACAGGTGCCCGACCGAGCCGACGCCCGGCGTCGCCGCGGTGATTTTTCCCGGATTGGCCTTGGCGCGCGCGATCAGGTCTTTGACGGCCGAGCCCTCGAAGCTCTTGCGCAGCACTAGCACGTAGGGCCCCGTCGCAAGCAGCGCGATCGGCACCCAGCGCGCCGGCTCATATGGCATCTCCTTGTAGAGGAAACTGTTGGTGGCGATCGGGCCGGGCGAGGCGAGGAGGAGCGTGTAGCCGTCGGGCGCCGCGCGCGCCACCTCGGCCGAGCCGATATTGCCGGCCGCGCCGCCGATATTCTCCACGATCGCCGACTGCCCCCATTTGCGGCTGAGTTGATCGGCGAGCAGCCGCGCCAGCGTGTCGGTGCCGCCGCCCGGCGGATAGGGCACGACGATCCGCACCAGCCGGGAGGGAAACGCGTCCTGCGCGCGGCTCGCGCCAGTTGCCGACACGATGCCGAGCGCGCCCAGCACCATCAAGCTTACTGCGATCCGTCGCATCATCGGTCTCCTGCGCTCGGGCTCGGACCGGAACTGTAGCCCGGATGGAGTGCAGCGCAACCCGGAGGAAGCGTCGCAGATCGGGTCGCCCCCGATTTCGCTGATGCTCCATCCGGGCTACGCTCGCTCGACCGATAGAGACATCTGGGGGCTCACCGGTGCTGACCAAGGACAACCAAGCCGCCGACTGGGTCGCGCGCGCCCAAAAGCTTGCGCCGATGATCGAGGCGGCGGCGGAGCGCACCGAGAACGACCGAAAGATCCCCCCCGACGTCATCGCGGCGATGCACGACGCCCGCCTGTTCCACATGCTGCTGCCGGTGTCGCTCGGCGGCGGCGCGGCCGATCTTGTCACCTTCAACCAGGTAATCGAGACCATCGCGGCGGCTGATGCGAGTCCGGCCTGGTGCCTCGCGCAAGCGGCAGCGAGCTCCCATGCCGCGGGCTTTCTCGATCCCAAGATCGCGCTGGAGGTCTTCGGCGCGCCCGATGCGCTGGTGGCCTGGGGCCCGCCCGCCGGCGTCGCCAAGGCGGTCAAGGTGGACGGCGGTTACCGCGTCACCGGCAAATGGCGGTTCGCCAGCGGCAGCGCCAACGCCACCTGGATGGGCGGGCATTCGACCGTCTTCGACGCCGACGACAAGCCGCGGTTGGACGCCGGCGGCCGGCCGATCAACCGCACCATGCTGTTTCGCCCGGAGCAGGCGAATATCAAGGACACCTGGCACGTGCTCGGGCTGCGCGGCACCGCCAGCAACGACTACGAGGTCGAGAACCTGTTCGTGCGCGAGCCCTACACGACCTGGCGCGATTTCGCCCCCGACCGCCGCGAGCAGGGCCCGCTCTACAACATCCCGATGCTCACCCTCTACGGCGTCGGCTTTTCCGGCGTGGCGCTCGGCATTGCGCGCGCCTGCCTCGACGCCTTCATGCAGGTCGCGCAAACGAAGAAGTCCGGCGGCGGGGTGGGCGCGACCGCGGTGCTGCGCGACAACGCGGTGATCCAGTCGCAGGTCGCGCAGGCGACGCAACGGCTGCGCTCGGCGCGCGCGTTCCTGCTGCAGATGCTGGGTGAGATCTGGCAAACCTCCTCGACCGCCGGCAAGTTTACGCTCGAGCAGCGCGCACTGCTGCGCGTCGCCATCACCGGCGCGATGGACCAGGCCCGCAAGGTCGTGGACTTCGCCTGTCACGCCGCCGGCACCACCGCGATCTTCCGGGCCGGCCCGTTCGAGCGGCGCTTCCGCGACCTCCATACCGCGCTGGCGCAGGGACAAGCGCACCTGTCGAATTTCGAATCCGCTGGGCAGGCGCTGTTCGGCAGCGAGCCGACGCAGCGGCTGTAGGCGCGTGAACTCGCGTGTCCCGGATGCGATGCAGCGCGAAGCTCTCGTGGAGCGGTGCATCGCTGATCCGGGACCGCCATAGACTGGAACGGTCCCGGGTCTGCACCGCACCACCAGCAGCGCGTCGAAGACGCGCGTGAACGCGCTTATGGTGCTGCGGTGCGCCCGGGACACGGTGTCACGGTTACAACGCCTCCCCGCGCATCAGGCGCGGCTGGGAGGCGAGCGGCGCCACGCCCTCGCGCATGACCGCGCGGCGCAGCGGCCCGATCCGGTCGATGAGGAAGAGCCCGAAGCCGCGCGCGCCCTGCAGCGGCAGGAAATCCGAGAGCAGGCTGCGGTTGAGCAGATCGACCGCGAGCGTGCGGCTCGCCACGTCGGCGCGGCGCATCTGGTCATAGCGCGTGGTGAGGTCGTCGGCGCCGACGTCATGGCCGTGGCGGCCGGCGGCAACCACCAGCTCGGCGATCGTGGCGGCATCCCGCAGGCCGAGATTGAGGCCCTGGGCGCCGATCGGCGGGATCACATGAGCCGCTTCGCCGACGAGTGCGACCCGCCGGGCGCCGAAGCGCCGCGCGGTCTCGACCGTGAGCGGAAACAAGCCGCGGCCTGCCTCCACGTCGATCCTGCCCAGGATCGAATGCGAACGGCGCTCGATCTCCGCCGCCATATCAGCGTCGGAAAGCGCAAGAAGACGAGGGGCCTCGGTCGGATCGACCACGAACACTAGGCTCGACCGTTTGCCCGGAAGCGGCACCAGCGTGAAGGGACCGGTCGCGGTGTGAAGCTCGGTCGAGGTGTCATGGTGCGGGTGGCTGTGGCGCAGGTTGCAGGTGAGCGCGGTCTGCGGATAGCTGTGCGCATCGATATCGACGCCGGCGGCGGCGCGGCACAGCGAGCGCCGTCCCTCGGCGCCGACGGCGAGCCGCGCCGAGACCGGTGTGCCGTCCTTCAATCGCACGGTGACCTGGGTCTCCTCGATCTCGACCGCTTCCGCGTCATCCTCGACGAGCGTCAGCGCGGGGAGCTCGCGCGCGCGCGCGTCGAGGGCCGCGACCAGGAACCGGTTCTCGATGTTGTGCCCGAAGGCATCGAGCCCGATCTCGCTCGCCGCAAAGCACACCTCCGGCGCGCGGATGAGCCGCGCCGTGTCGTCGACGATCCGCATCACCCGCAGCGGCGCCGCCTGCTCCCGGCAGCGCGGCCAGACGCCGAGCGTGTCAAGGGCGGTGACGGAACCTTCGAGCAGCGCCGTGGTGCGGTTGTCGTCCGCGCGGCCTCGCCCGGCCACCAGAGCGGTCTCGACGCCGGCGCTCGCCAGCGCGACCGCGGCGGTCAGGCCCGCCGGTCCGCCGCCCACGATCACCACCTCGGCCGTGAAAGCGTTCATTGCCTTGTGCCGTCGGATGCCGCGCCGGAACCTGCCCCGACTTGATCGGGGCGGAGCGCGGCAATGAATGTATAGTGCCGAACGACGGATTGGAGCCCGAATCCTTGCCCCCCTTCGACCACGTTCGCGCCTACGCGGTCCATGTCTTCACTGCCGCCGGGGCGGCGCTTGCGCTCGGCGCGCTGGTCTACGCGGTGCGCGGGGCGTGGGCGGCGATGTTCCTCTGCCTCGGCGCCGCGCTCCTCGTCGACGGCGTGGACGGCACCATCGCCCGCCGGCTCAAGGTCGCCGCGCTCTTGCCGCGCTGGTCGGGCGACGTGCTCGATCTGGTGGTCGATTTCACTACCTATGTGTTCGTGCCGGCCTATGCGATCGCCGCGGGCGGGCTGCTGCCGGAGCCGCTGGCGCTGCCGGCGGGCGTCCTCATCGTCGTCACCGGCGCGCTCTACTTCGCCGACCGGGAGATGAAGACCGCGGACAATTATTTTCGCGGGTTCCCGGCGCTCTGGAACGCGGCCGCGTTCTATCTGTTCCTGCTGCGGCCGGCGCCGTGGCTGGCGGCGGCGATCGTCGTGGCGCTGGCGGTGCTGAGCTTCGTACCGTTCAAGTTCATCCACCCGATGCGGGTGGCGCGGCTGCGCGTCCTCAACATCGCCGCCTTGATCGCCTGGTCGGTGCTGGCGCTGGTCGCGATCCTGCGCGATCTCGACCCCGGACCATGGGTCGCAGGCGCCCTGGTGGTCGTCGCCCTATATTTCCTCGGCGTCGGACTGACCGAGAAGCGCTGAATGAACATCCTATCGCTGCTGACCGATCCGAATGCCTGGGCTGCACTCGTGACGCTGACCGCGCTCGAGATCGTGCTCGGCATCGACAACGTGATCTTCATTTCGGTGCTGGTCTCGCGCTGTTCCCCGCAGGAGTCGAAACGGGCGCGGCAGATCGGCCTGTCGCTGGCGCTCGTCTTCCGCATCATTCTGCTCGGTGCGCTCACCTGGCTGATGGGCCTGACGCAGCCGGTCGTGACACTGTTCGGCATTGGCATATCGTGGCGCGACATCATCCTGATCGGCGGCGGGTTTTTCCTGATCGCCAAGGCGACGCACGAGATTCACGCCGAGGTCGAAGCACGCGATGAGGAGGTCGGCGGCGCGGCGGCGGCCGCCTATTCGTCGTTTTTCTGGGTGGTCACGCAGCTGATCGCGGTCGATCTCGTATTCTCGCTCGACTCGATCATCACCGCCATCGGCATGGCGCAGGACATCGAGATCATGATCGCCGCCGTGGTGATTGCGATCATCGTGATGTATGCCGCGTCGGGGCCGGTCTCGCGCTTCATCGCCGAGAACCCGACCACCAAGATGCTGGCGCTGGCGTTCCTGCTGCTGATCGGCGTTGCTCTCATCGCCGACGGCTTCGACGTCCACATTCCGCGCGGCTACATTTACGGCGCCATGGCGTTCGCGGCTCTGGTCGAAATGTTCAACGTGCTGGCCCACCGCAATCGAAAGAAGCGCGCCACCATGCGCTCGCGCGTCAAGAGCTGACGCGCCCGCGCTGTGCCGCGCTGAATCAGGGGGACTAAATGTCGACCAGACCTGTCGTTCTCATCACCGGCGCGGGCCGCGGCATCGGCGCCGCCGCGGCCGGGCTCGCCGCCGCGCGCGGTTTCGACGTCGCGGTGAACTACAAGAGCGATGAAAAATCCGCCGCGAATGTGGTGGCGACGGTGAAGGCCGGCGGCGGCGCCGGCTTGGCCGTGCCGGGCGACATGGGCGTGGAGGCGGATGTCGAGCGCGTATTCAAGACCGTCGATGCCGAGCTCGGGCCGCTCACCCACCTGGTCTACAATTGCGGCATCACCGGACGGGCCTCGCGGCTCGCGGACGCGCCGTCGGCGATGATGCGGCAGGTGATGGAGGTCAATGTGCTGGGCGCGCTGTGGTCGGTCCAGCACGCGATCCGCCGCATGTCGAAGAAACAGGGTGGGCAGGGCGGTGCGATCGTGCTGATCTCGTCGATGGCGGCGACCTTGGGCGGCCCGAACGAGTACATCTGGTACGCCGCCTCCAAGGGCGCGATCGACTCGATGACCGTGGGCTTGAGCCGCGAGCTCACCCCGGACGGCATTCGTGTCAACGCGGTCGCGCCCGGCATGATCGCGACCGAGCTCCACGCCGCCGGCGGCCAGCCGGATCGGCTTACGCGCCTCGCCCCCATGATCCCCATGGGCCGTCCCGGCGAGCCCGCGGAGGTCGCCGAGGCGATCCTGTTCCTGCTGTCGGATGCCGCCTCCTACATCACCGGCACCGTGCTGCGCGTCTCCGGCGGCCGCTAATCGTCCGGCCGACCGCTTGATCCGTCGGCTGCGCTGAGGGACAGTGCCGCCGCCGCCCGGTCCGAGGCGCGCGTAACAACAAGGAGTGACACCCATGGTCGCAGCGGTGCGAGTGCACAAGACGGGCGGTCCCGAAGTCCTGACCTACGAGGAGGTCGAGGTGCCGGCGCCGGGACCGGGTCAGATCAAGGTCAGGAACCGCGCCATCGGCGTCAATTTCATTGATACCTATTTCCGCATGGGGATGTATCCGTCGCCGGTCGGGCTGCCGTTCGTGTCCGGCAACGAGGGGGCCGGCGACGTCACCGCGGTCGGGCCCGGCGTGACCGACATCAAGGTCGGCGACCGGGTCGGCTATGTTTCGGCGCTCGGCGCCTATTCGGTCGAGCGTATCCTGCCGGCCGACCGCGCGGTCAAAATCCCCGACAAGATCAGCTTCGAGCAGGCCGCTGCCATGATGCTCAAGGGCATGACGGTGCAATATCTGGTGCGGCGGACCCACAAAGTGCAGAAGGGCGACAACGTGCTCATCCACGCCGCCGCCGGCGGGGTCGGGCTGATCGCCTGCCAATGGGCCAACCATCTCGGCGCCAACGTGATCGGCACCGCCGGCTCGAAGGAAAAGGCCGAGCTGGCCAAAAAGAATGGCGCCCACCACGTCATCCTCTATCGCGACGAGGATTTCGCCGCCAAGGTCAAGGAGATCACCGGCGGCAAGCTGTGCGAGGTGGTCTATGACGGCGTCGGCAAGGCGACCTTCCCGGCCTCGCTCGATTGCCTCAAGCCGCTCGGCATGTTCGTGAGCTTCGGTTCGGCCTCCGGCCAAGTCGAGGCCTTCAACATCAATATCCTGCAGACCAAAGGCTCGCTGTTCGCCACCCGCCCGACGCTCAACCATTATGTCGCCAAGCGCGAGGACCTGCTCAAGACCGCGAACGATCTGTTCGACGTGGTGGCGAGCGGGGCGGTCAAGATCCCGATCAACCAGAAATATCCGCTCAAGGACGCCCAGAAGGCGCACCGCGACCTGGAAAGCCGGGGCACCACGGGCTCGACCATTCTGCTGCCCTGAGCGGCGAACGCGCGCAGCTCGCCCGCTGGATCGAGGCGCTCAAGTGATCAAATCAGCTCCGCGATCCGCGCGAAGGCCGGATGATCGCCTGCGTCGGCGGGCAGGCGCGGAATGCCGACCACGTCGATCGCATCGGCGAACCGCTCGACGGTCGCCACGGTGTCCGCGAGCGACGCCGCGCCGCCTGCGCTTTCGCTGATGACGACGGCCGCGACGTCGAGATTGCGCCGCACCAGCACTTCGAGCGCGGTCAAGGTGTGGCTCATGGTGCCCACGTACGTCCCGGCGACCAGGATGATCGGGATGCGCAGCAGCGTCATCCAGTCGAGCACGGTGTGACGGTCGTCGAGGGGAACCATGATCCCGCCGATGCCCTCGATGAACAGGACGCCGCGCCGGCCCGCCATGGCACGGCGGCAAAACTCGACCACCTCGGCAAAGGCGATGGCGCGGCCCTCGCGCCGGGCCGCCATGTGGGGCGAGAGCGGCGCGGTGAACCGCCAGGGCGAGATGCGCTCGACCTCGTCCAGGACGAGCGGGCGCCCGAGCGCGGCGATCAGCGCGGCGGGGTCGCTGTCCTGCCAGGCGCCGGGATTAAATCCGCTCACCACCGGCTTGATCGCGTCGGCGGCGCGGCCGCTCGCACGAGCATGCCGGATCAGCCCCGCGGTGACGAAGGTCTTGCCGATATCGGTTCCGGTGGCGGTAACGAAGACGGCGGTCATTGCGATGCGGCGGCGCTCTCCCGCGGACGCACCAGGATGCGGCTGCGCACGATCTCCGCCAGGCGCTCGATCTCGGCGTCGGGATGCTGCGCCGTGAAGGTCAGCCGCAGGCGCGCGGTCCCCGCCGGCACCGTCGGCGGCCGGATGGCCGTAACCAAGAAGCCGTGGTCCTCCAGCAGCCGCGACGCCGCCAGCGCCGCCTCGGCCTCGCCGAGAACCACCGGGACGATCGGGCTCACCGGCTCCGGCAGCCAGGCGCCGCGAGCAAACGCCTTCGCCTTTTCGAGCGGCAACGCGGCGTAGGCGGGGTCGCGCTCGATCAGATCGAGCCCGGCGATGGCGGCCGCGACGATCGCCGGCGGCAGGCCGGTCGAATAGATCAAGCTGCGCGCGCGATTACGGATCAGGTCGATGACCGCGGCGGAGGCGCAGAGGTAACCGCCATAGGCGCCGAGCGCCTTGGAGAGCGTGCCCATCTGCAGCGGAATGTCGGCCTTCATGGCTTGCGCGAAATTCGAGCCGCGCCCGCCGCCGACCACGCCGAGGCCATGGGCATCGTCCGACATCAGCCAGGCGTCGTGCTGTTGCGCCACCGCCGCAAGCCCGTGCAAGGGCGCGAGATCGCCGTCCATCGAGAATACGCCGTCGGTTGCGATCAGCGCGCGCCGGTGCCGCCGGCGCTGCTCCGTCAGCAGCGCTTCCAGGTGGCCGACGTCGACGTGATGGAAGGAGATCACGGTGGCGCCGGAAAGCCGCGCCCCCGCCCACAGACAGGCATGCGCCAACTCGTCGATCAGCACGAGATCGTCGCGGCCGACCAGCGCCGGGATGATGCCGATATTGGCAAGATAGCCAGAGCCGAACACGGTCGCCGCCTCGGTCTCCTTCCAGCGGGCGAGCCGCGTTTCCAGCTCGGCGTATAGCGGGTGGTTGCCGGTCACCAGCCGCGAGGAGCCGGCGCCCACGCCATAGATGCGCAGCGCCTGGATCGCCGCCTCCTTGACGGCCGGGTGGTGGGTCAGATTGAGGTAGTCGTTGCAGCAGAACGACAACAGCCGGCGCCCGTTGCGCAGCGCCCAGATTCCGGTCACACGGGTGGTGTCGGCGAGCACGCGGCGCAGACTGCGGCGCTCCAGCTCGCCGAGCTTCGCGGTCGCGAATTCATCGAGAGAACCCATCCTCGACCTTACACCGGCCTGCTGGCGGGGCAGAATGGCGGCAATGAACGCAGAATGGAAGCGCCGAATGTCCGGCAGCAAGCGCGGCGAGGGGGATGAGCCCGACTGGTACGGTGCCGGGCTCGCCCATATCTGGCTGCCCTATGCGCAGATGAAGACGGCGCACCCGCCGCTCGCGGTCGCGCACACGCACGGCTCGCGGATCGTGCTCGCCGACGGGCGCGAGCTGATCGACGGCATTGCCTCCTGGTGGACCGCCTGCCACGGCTATAACCACCCCCATATCCGGGCAGCCGTCGAGCGCCAGCTGGCGCGCATCCCGCACGTGATGCTGGGCGGGCTCGTGCACGAGCAGGCGCTCACGCTTGCCCGCCGGCTGGCGGCACGCATCCCGGGCGATCTCGAGCGCGTGTTCTTCTCCGAATCCGGCTCGGTCGCGGTCGAGGTCGCCATGAAAATGGCGGTGCAGTTCTGGCTGAACCGAGGCGTGCGCACGCGGAAGACATTCGTCGCATTCACCGGCGGCTATCACGGCGATACCACCGGGGCGATGGCGGTGTGCGATCCCGAGGCCGGCATGCATGCGCTGTTTCGCGGACTGTTGCCCGAGCATCACGTCGTCCCCCTGCCGCAAGACGAGGCGAGCGCCGCAGCGTTTGCGCGTTTCCTCGAGCGGCACGCCGACGAGCTCGCCGGCATCATCGTCGAGCCGCTGGTGCAGGGCGCCGGCGGCATGCGGTTCCACGACGCGGTGGTGCTGCAACGGCTTCGGGAGGCGGCGGACCGCTACCAGCTGCTCCTGATCTTCGATGAGATTTTCACCGGGTTCGGCCGTACCGGCAGCCTGTTCGCCTGCGAAGCCGCCGGCGTGGTGCCGGATATCCTCACCCTGTCGAAGGCGCTGACCGGCGGCACGCTGCCGCTGGCGGCCACCATCGCGCGCCGAAAAGTCTTCGACGCGTTCTGGTCCGACGACCCGCTGCATGCGCTGATGCACGGGCCGACCTATACGGGCAATGCGCTCGCCTGCGCCGCCGCCAATGCCTCGCTCGACCTGTTCGAGCGCGAGCCGCGCCTGCAGCAGACGGCCGCGATCGCGGCGGCGCTCACGCGCGGCCTAGCGCCGTGCCGCGGCCTGCCGCGGGGCAAGGACGTGCGCGTGCAGGGGGCGGTCGGCGTGGTCGAGCTCGACCACATCGACGATCTCGACGGCTTGCGGGCGCGGTTCGTGGCCGAGGGGGTTTTTGTCCGCCCGTTTGGCTCGATCGTCTATCTCACGCCGGCATTGACGATCGGGGAGGAAGAGTTGGCGATATTGATGGCCGCAATCGTGAAGGTCGTGGTCGAGCGGCGCTGAGCCGACACTCTATCGTCATGGCCGGGCTTGTCCCGGCCATCCACGTCTTGTTTCTTGGCAAAGGAAGACGTGGATGCCCGGCACAAGGCCGGGCATGACGGCGCGGGCGCATCAAAATCCAACCGCCGTCCCGTGCAGATCGTATTCGTCCGCGCGCTCGATCCGCACCGTCGCAATTTCACCCACCCGCAGCGGCCGGCGGCTCGCCACATAGACCGCGCCGTCGATCTCCGGGGCGTCGCCCTTGCTGCGCCCCTTCGCCACCGTCGGCCCGAC
>WNFV01000701.1_pt1 | contig 45621 bp, 48 predicted proteins | sample 5400101 | NCBI WGS metagenome assembly WNFV01 (sample SAMN13153361, study PRJNA577476) | soil metagenome | isolation source: 115 cm soil or saprolite under grassland replicate 1 | place: USA:California | collected 2016-06-15 | reverse complement strand
CGGCGTGTCCCGGGCCGCCGGGCCTCGCAGAACTCACGCTGGACCTCGAAGGTCGAGCGAGCAGGGCGATGGCCCGACGGTCACCGGTGCGCCCGAATCCTTGTCGGATCGAGCGAGACCATGGTGGACCAATGAGCGATCTTGTTGTGGGGGCCGATGGCCGGGCGCGGTGCCGCTGGGCCGGCAGCGCCGCCGACTACCTTGCCTACCACGACGACGACTGGGGCCGGCCGGTCCGTACCGACGACGGGCTGTATGAGCGGCTCACCCTGGAGGCATTCCAGTCCGGCCTGTCCTGGCTGACCATCTTGCGCAAGCGGCCGGCGTTCCGGGCCGCGTTCGCGGGGTTCGCGATCGAGAAGGTGGCCCGGTTCGGCGCGGAGGATGTCGCCCGGCTGCTCGCCGACCCGGGGATCGTGCGCAACCGCGCGAAGGTCGAGGCGGCCATCGCGAACGCGCGGGCGGCGGCCGAACTGCCCGACGGGCTCGCCGCGCTGCTGTGGTCGTTCGCCCCGGCTCCACGGGCCACGCGGCCGGCGTCGTTCGCCGAGGTCCCCGCCGAGACGCCGGAGTCGCGGGCGATGGCCAAGGAGCTCAAGCGGCGCGGGTTCCGCTTCGTCGGCCCGACCACCGCGTACGCGCTGATGCAGGCGACCGGGATGGTCGACGACCACCTGGCCGGCTGCTTCGTCACCCCGGCGGGCGACATGCTGGGATGAGGCCATGAGGTACTGGGCGGTGGTGGTCCCGGCGGACCGGTACGAGCAGGAGCGCCAGGTGGGCAACGTGTCGGTGACGGTCGCCGTGCCCGACGGAGCCGGCCCCGGCGACCAGGTGGTGCTCGTCGCGGCGACCGAACCGGCGATGGTCTTCGGGCTCGGCACGGTGACCCGGGACGGGTCGGTCCGATACCTGCGCCGGCTGTTCGACGCGCCGCTGCCGGCCGACGGCCTGCGCGCCGGGCCGCTCGCCTCGGAGGTGTTCGACGGACTGATCGCCGCGGCCGGCCCGGCGGCACCGGTACGGTCCTGGCTGGTCGGGGTGGACCTGCCGGTCGAGGCGGACACGCCGGCCGAGGCGGTCCGCCGGTACTGGTCGTACGTGCGCGACCTCGGCCCGGCCGAGCTGCCCGCGTACGTCTCGCCGGTCGAGGACGAGCTGGCCATGCAGGCGTACCTGCTCGGCGCCGAAGCCCCGCTGGACCCCGAGGAGGACTAGTCCAGGACCCCCACGAGGTGGCCGGGCCAGCCGCCGAGCACCTTGCCGGGATCGGTGTGGAGCACGCCGCGCAGCAGGGTCGCGTACACGTCCCGGAAGTCCAGGCGCACCTTGAGGTCGCCGTTGTCCAGGTCGGTGAGGCTGGGCTGGGTGCCGTAGAACCCGCCCTTGACCGGTGTGCCGAGCAGGAACATGTCCGAGGCCGTACCGTGGTCGGTCCCCTGCGACGCGTTGGCCCGGACCCGCCGGCCGAACTCGGAGTAGATCGCGACGACCACGTTGCGCCCCTGCGGGGTACCGGCCATCCGGCGCACGAAGCCGGTCACCGCCCCGTCCAGCTCGCTGAGCAGCCGCCGCTGCGGCTCCTTTCCGTCGGCGTGCAGGTCGAAGCCGCCCAGCGAGACGGAGAAGACGCGGGTGGCCACGCCGGCCTCGACGCAGCGGGCGACCAGGTCGAGCTGGGCGGCGAGGGCGCCCCGGTCAGCGCTACCGGTGGCACTCGGCGCCGGCAGGCTGTGGATCATCGTGTCGACCTCGATCAGGTCGGCGAACGCGTGCGCGGCGCGCGCCTGCAGCGGTGGCTCGCCGGGCGAGGGGTGGCCCAAGCCGGTGTAGGTGTCCCGGACCGCGGCGCTGCGCTTGCCGGCCGACACCGGTACTGCCGCTCCGGCCGTCGTCGCCCCCGCCAGGACCACCGGAAGGACCGGCTCGAACGACACCGCGTGCCGGGGATCCGCCCCGGTTGCATCGAGCCATCGGCCCAGCCAGCCGGTGTTGGCCGGCCGGTCCGGCGAGCCGGTCTGCCAGATGTCCATCGAGCGGAAGTGGCTGTGGTCGGGTTTGGGGTACTCCACGCCGGGCACGATGGCCAGCCGCTGCTCCTTGAAGAGGGCGGCGAACCCGGTCAGGCCGGGGTTGAGGCCGAGCTCGTCGTCCAGGTGCAGCACCTCGTCGGGTCGGTAAGCGAGTTCGGGGCGGGCGTCGTGGTAGGCCGGGTCGGCATACGGGATCACCGTGTTGAGCCCGTCGTTGCCGCCGTAGAGGGTGACCAGCACGAGGGTACGGGCGTCGGCCGGTTTGTCGTGCCAGGTCGACGTCTTGAGGATGTCGGCCAGCGTCGCGGCGCCGGCCCCGGCCGCGAGCGCTGTGCCACCGACGACGCCGGACCTGATCAGGAACTTGCGGCGGGTCACCCGGTCCATGCGGGGCTCCTCCTCAGCAGACCGCGTACTCGGGGCTGGCCAGGCCGAGGGCCAGCAGCTTCTTCGGGTCGGTACCGGCGCCCCGCAGCACCCCGCGGGTCCGCTCGGTGAGCCGGTCCACGACCAACAGCCGGGCCAGCCCGTCCACCCCGCCCGCCCGTACCGCGTCGAGGACGGGCCGGGTCGCCTGGCCGGCCAGCAGCGTGGCCATGGCGACGCGGTGCTCGGTCGCCGACGTCGACAGCCATGCGGCCCCGGCGGGCCAGCCGCCCACACTCGGCGGCGCGAACAGCGTCTGTCCCATCGCCCTCATTCCAGCCATGAGCTGCTTCTGGACCGTCTCGGGGAGCTGGGACGGCCGGATGCCGAGCTGCCGCATCGCCCCGACCGCCCACTCGACCGGCTGCTTGACCAGCCCCGCGGTGGTACCCGCGAACGCCGGATCGGTGAAGAGCGCGCGGGCCAGGCCGGTGATGTCGCGCCCGCCGCCCCGGAAGGCGTCGGCGAGCCGGTCGAGGGTCGCGGCCGGCGGCGGGTCCCCGGAGGCGAAGCGGTACCAGAGCCGGCCCGCCAGGAACCGCGCGTTCGCCGGCTGGGCGAGCAGCACGTCGGCGTACCCGTCGGTGTCGAACGTGCCGGTCCGGCCGAGGATGGTCTTCTCCCCGGGGTCGTGGCGCTGCGCGCTGAACGTGGTCACGAGGTCGGGGCGCCGCACCTGCCACCCGGTCAGCGCGCGGGCCGCCGCGCGGACGTCGGCCTCGGTGTAGTGGCCGATGCCGAGCGTGAACAGCTCCATCGACTCGCGGGCCAGGTTCTCGTTGGGTGCCGCGCGGGTGTTCCGCTGGCCGTCCAGCCAGATGATCAATGCCGGGTCGCGCAGCATCGCCTTGAGGAACGGACCGAAGTCGCCGGCCCCGAGGTCGCGGAACGTCTGCTGCTGGCGCAGCATCAGCAGGGCCGAGCGGACCTTCGCCACCGACGTCGCCCAGTGCCCGTGCCAGAAGAACACCAGCTTCTCGGTGAACTGGTGCTCCGCGGCCACCAGCCGGTCCAGCCACCACAGCAGGCAGCGCTGGTTCTGGTCACGCAGCTCCTGCTCGGCCCGCTGGCGGGCGGTCCGGTCCGCGTCCCGCGGCAAGGCCGCGAGCGGGTCGCCGCCGAAAGCCGGAACAGGGGTACGGGCGCCGCCCGCGTCGGTGGCGGCCGGCGCGAGGAGGCCGGTCAGGGTCGCGGCGAACCCGATCCGTTCGGCGGCGTCGACCTCCTCGGCCCGGGGACCGAACGTCGCCCGGCGCAGCAGGTGGGCAAGCTGTGCTCGCGTTGCCATGCCCGCCACCGTAGGCCCAATCTGTTCGGCGCGGGTAAAGGGATCGTCAGTTATCGACCCGTGAAGGTCGGCCGCTGCTTGGCCACGAACGCCTTGGTCGCCGCGACGTGGTCGGCCGTGGCGCCGCACCGCTGCTGGGCGGCCGACTCGGCGGCCAGCGCGTCGGCGAGGGTACCGGAGCCCCCGATCGCGAGCTGCTGCTTGATCGCCGCGTAGGCGACCGTCGGCCCGGCCGCGAGCCGGGTGGCCAGCTCGCGCGCGGCCGGCAGGACCCGTTCGTCGTCGTCGACCAGCTCGGTGAGCAGCCCGATCCGGGCGGACTCGGCGGCGTCGACCGGCTGCGCGAACATCAGCAGTTCGGTCGCCTTGGCGTGCCCGACCAGGCGCGGCAGCGACCAGGACGCGCCGGTGTCGCCGGCCAGGCCCACGTTGGCGAAGGCCATGAGGAACCTGGTGGTCGGGCCGCCGATCCGGAAGTCGGCCAGGAGCGCCAGCGACGCGCCGGCTCCGGCGGCCATGCCCCGGACCGCCGCCACCACCGGCCGGCCGAGCGTCGCCAGCCGGGTGGCGATCGGGTTGTAGTGCTCCCGTACCGCGTGCAGCGGGTCGTCGGTACCGGTCTCCAGCAGCGCCACGTGCTCACGCAGGTCCTGCCCCACGCAGAAGGCCCGACCCGCGCCGGTCAGCACGACCGCCCGGCAGTCCGGATCGGCGTCCAGGTCCGCGAGGGTGTCGCGCAGAGCCACACGCAGGTCGGCGTCGAGCGAGTTGAGCGAGTCGGGCCGGTTGAACGTGAGGGTGACCACCCCGCCGTCCCGCTCGATCAGCAGTGAATCACTCATGGCCGGACTCCTTTGATCGGGGTGCGGGGTAGGTGGCGGGCGGCGAGGCTACGGCTGGTCTGCTCCAGGCAGCGCTCGACGTACCGGTCGGCGGCCGGGCGCAGGCGGGTGGCGTGCCGGTCGAAGAAGGCCGCGGCGGTCTGCCCGGCCCACCGCTCGGGTAGCAGGGCGGGGGGCAGCTGCGGATCCCGGAACAGGAACGCCCGCCAGGCGTGGACCAGCCGGAACCGGGCGGAGTAGGCCTGCTCGTCGGTACCGCTGTCGGTCACCGGGTTGACGACCGGACGCAGGTCCCGGACGAACTGCTCGTAGGCGTTGCTGATCTCATCGAGGTTCCAGGCGCGGCGGACCAGCGCGGTGGCGCCCGCGGTGCCGGCAGCGTGCTGGGCGGTGAACCGCTCGAACCGCAGGCCGGCCTCGGTGAGCAGCGAGTCGAGCTCCTCGGCCGCCCGGGTGGCCACCCAGGTGGTCTCGTCGATGCTGCCGTAGCCGAGGAACGCCAGGTTCTGGGCGAGCCGGGCGCGACCCGGCCGGGCGCCGGGCGGGTCGAGGACGACCAGGTCGAACGTGCCGTCCCAGGTGACCCGGTGGGTCCGGTAGATCCGCGCGGCGGCCTCATCGAGGCGCCGGGCGGCCTTCGGGGTGAGCAGGTATCCCGGGCCGGTGGACAGCCGCAACGGATGCAGCCAGCCCTGCCGCACCATACGGGACACCGCGGTGCGGACCGCCGGTGCGGTGATCCCGAGCGGCGCGAGCAACCGCACCAGCGAGGCCACCGGCGCACGTCCGCCCCGGGGTCGTAGGTAGTCGCCGTACAGGTCGAAGAGCGCCGAGCGCGCCTGCATGCCCTCGTGCCACCCCTTCCACGTCCACCCGACACCAACCCCGGGACCGGCGGAAATGCCGCTCATTGTGACAGCTTCCGAAGCATACCGCCAGACTTCTGTCACAGGATGCCTAGCCCAGTTTGGGTCTGCCGGTGTTCATCAGGGAAAATCATTAGTCGGCACGGTCCAGCGGTGGCGCCCTGGAGCCAGGTGCGCAGACGTTCGTACGGATCGGGGGAGCCGCTCCGGTCCGGGCAAGTTGAGGGGAGACAACATGGCGGCGATGAAGCCGCGGACGGGCGACGGTCCGCTTGAGGTCACCAAGGAGGGCCGCGGCATCGTCATGCGGGTTCCGCTGGAGGGTGGTGGCCGGCTCGTCGTCGAGATGACTCCCGACGAGGCGAACGCGCTCGGGGACGCGCTCAAGTCTGCCGCTGGCTGATATCTCGTTCCACGAGGCCACGTGGCCCGTGTCCGGAATGGCATGACGCATCCGGGTACGGGCTATCGTGGCGTTCATTGCCCTTGTGAGGATGGAAGACCAGTGCTGCGCATCCGTCTGGGGTCGGCGTGGGGAAGTCCCGCGGTGCTCGCGTTGCCGGTTGGCGACGGGGACACCGACCCGCTGCCCGCCGCCCGGCCCGTACCCGTGCGGATGGCCGAGCTGGCGACCGCGTTCCTGCAGGACGTGGAGAACCCCGGAGCGGCCGGGGCCGTGCAGTCGCTGCCCCGCCCCGGAGAGACACCCCGCCGGCTGCTGCTCGTCGGGATCGGAGCGGGCGACGAGGCCGGCTGGCGGGCGGCCGGTGCGGCCCTGAGCCGGTCGGCGCAGAAGGAGGAACGGCTCACCGTCGCGCTGGCCGAGGGTGCGGACGAGGCGGCGTTGCGCGGGCTCGCCGAGGGACTGCTGCTGGCCAGCTACCGGTTTCGGCTGGCCGGGCCGGCCGCCGGCGGGCCGGTGCTGCGGCAGGTGACGGTGCTGGTGAACGTGCCGGACCGGTATGCCGGCGCGCTGCGTGCCGCGGAGGTCACCGCCGAGGCGACCGCCCTGGCCCGGGACCTGACCAACACGCCGAGCCTGGAGAAGTCCCCGGCCTGGTTCGCCGGCCGGATCACCCGCGCGGCGGGGAAGAGCCACGGGCTGACGGTACGGGTGCGCGATCCGGAGCGGCTCGCGGCCGAGGGCTTCGGCGGCATCCTCGCCGTCGGGGGCGGGTCGGCCCGCGGTCCCCGCCTGGTGGAGCTGGCCTGGCAGCCGCGCGCCGCGCGCCGTCATGTGGTCCTCGTCGGCAAGGGCATCACCTTCGACAGCGGCGGCGTCAACATCAAGACCCGCGAGGGCATGAAGCTCATGCGCAAGGACATGGGCGGCGCCGCCGCGATCATGGCGGCCACGCTCGCCGCCGCCGAGCTCGACCTCCCCGTGCGGATCACCGCGTTGGCTCCGCTCGCCGAGAACATGATCAGCGGTAGCGCCGCCCGCCCGGGCGACGTCGTGCGCCACTACGGCGGCCAGACCACCGAGATCACCAACACCGACGCCGAGGGCCGGATCGTGCTCGCCGACGCGCTGGCCTACGCCGCCCGCCGGCTCCATCCCGACGTGCTGGTCGACCTCGCCACGCTGACCGGGGCCAACGCGGTGGCCCTGGGCAAGCGCACGGCAGCGCTCTACAGCGAGAACGACCAGCTCGCCGAGCAGGTGGCGCAGGCCGCGGGCGAGGCCGGGGAGAAGGTCTGGCGGCTGCCGCTCGCCGACGACTACCTGGAGCTGCTGGGCAGCGAGGTCGCCGATTTCGCCAACGCGTCGGAGGGCGGGGCCGGGTCGATCATCGGGGCGCTTTTCCTGCGCGAGTTCACCGGGACCGCCCGCGACCGCTGGGTGCACATCGACATGTCGGCGCCCTCGTGGGCCGACAGCGGGGACGGCGACCTGGTCAAGGGCGCGACCGGCTGGGGCGTCCGTACCCTCCTGCGCTGGCTGGACACCGTGGCGGCGGCGGACCACGGTTACGCCGCCGAGGACAGCGCGTCGCGACCGAGCCAGCCCAGCCCGGTGCGGCACACGTAGGCCCACCAGCCCACGTGGTCCCCGTACCACCCGCGCAGCTCCACCGGGCTCGGCGGGTCGGTGCCGTAGACCGCCCGCGCGACCCCGGTGAACTGCGCCATCTCCAGCGGTACCTCGTCGGGCCGGCCCAGTGCGCGCAACAGCAGCGCGTGCGCCGTGAACGTACCCACCCCGCGCACATGCAGCAGCGCGTCGCGCGCCTCGGCGTACGGCGCCGTGCGCAGCCACTCCTCGTCGAGCGCGGCGACGCCGGCCACCACCTCGGCAACCCGCCGGCCCCGGGCCGCGTTGCCGGCGAACCCGTCGAAGTCCGCACCGGACAGCGTGGCGAAGTCGGGGAACGCGACATAGCCCACCCCCTCGACGGTCAGCCGGGAGCCCAGCTCGGCCGCGATCCGGCGCTTGCGCGCCGCCGCATACCACTGCGTGGAGCGCTGGGTCAGCGTGAAGTAGACGGTGCCCTCGGCCATCGAGGCGAACCGGACCTGGTGCAGCCCCTGGGTCGCGGCGAGGATCGGGCGCATGGCCGGGTCCCGGCGCGCCACGGCCAGGAACGGGGCCAGGTCGTCGTCGAGGCTGAGCCAGCGGCGCACCGCTGACTCGAGCCCCACGACCTCCGGCCCGGACAGCGGCCGGGCCGCGTAGACCGCCATGGCCACCCCCGGCGCGGCGTCCGGCCGTGGTGCGACGTCGACCACGGCCGCTTCGGTAGCGGACAGCGGGAAGGCCTTGCGCACCCGGTCACCGGTGACCGGGTGGTCCCCGGCGCACGGGGCGAACCCCGACAGCGCCCGCAGCGAAGCGGCCAGCGTGAACGGCGGCACGGCCGGGAGGAGCGCGGTGTGGACAAGTTCAGCAGCCATGGGGACACCATGCGCCGGGGGTACGACAGGAACGCGTGCCAAGCTGCTAGACAACGGCGGCGCGGCGGGCCGGCCAGGGGTTCAGCGTTTGACCGCCACCAGCAGCCCGTCGCCGACCGGCAGCAGGGCCGGTACCCACTCCTCGGCCTCGCGCAACGACCGGACCAGCTCACGCAGGGCCACCGTCTGCGGATCCCGCGCGGCCGGGTCGGCGATGCGTCCACCGGCGAGCGCTCCGCTGAGTGCCAGGACCCCGCCGGGGCGCAGCAGGCGTAGCGCGCCGGTCACGCAGGCCCCGTGCTCCTCCCGGTCGCCGTCGACGAAGACCACGTCGTAGGCGCCGTCGGAGAGCCGGGGCAGCACGTCGAGCGCGCGGCCGGTGATGATCCGCGTGCGCGATGCCGGGTACCCGGCCTCGAGGAAGATGCGTCGAGCCATCCGCTGGTGCTCGGCCTCCACGTCGATCGTGGTCAATACCCCGTCCGCGCGCATGCCGGCGAGGAGCCAGAGGCCGCTGACGCCGGTACCGGTGCCGATCTCGACCACCGCGCGCGCCCCACCGGCCGCCGCCATCAGGCGCAGCGCGGCCCCGGCGCCCGCCCGGACCGGGACCAGGCCGACCTCGTGCGCCAGGGACCGGGCGACCTGGAGGGCCCGGTCCTCGGGGACGTAGTTCTCGGTGAAGTCCCGGGCCTGGGTGGACGGGGTCGGCGTGGGGGAAATGGGGCACCTCCGGGCGGTGATGCGTTCGGGTAGAGCGTAGGCCCCGGCGCGCCGGAGCCGGTGCGGGCGCGCGGGGACCGTTCGCGCCGGCGGCGTCCGGGTGCCACATGCCCGAGCGTGCAATCCTGGTACCTGACGCTGTTCTCCCCTGAGAGGTGCCGATCGTGACGGACGGTTCGGCCTGGCGGAGTCGTCAGGACGCCTGGTGGTCTGACGCGTTGCACGATCCGTGGCGGGACCCCGCGGCGCCGGCGGCAGTCGTGGTACGCCCGACGGCGGGCCAGGCGTCGGGCGAAGGGGTACCGGTTCCGGAGCCGGTCGGCGGGCCGACCATGCGGCGCGGGCTCGGGCTGGTGTTCCTGGTGGCGCTGGTCACCGCGCTGCTGGCCGGAGGGCTCGGCGGCACCCTGGGCTACCTCTTCGCGCAGCGCGGCGGCGTCGGCACCGGGGGCGGCCACGCCCCGCTCGGGGCGGGCGGCGGCACCTCCGGCACCGCGGCCCAGCGGGCGCCCGACTCGCTCGCCGCGGCCGTCCAGAAGGTGCTGCCCAGCGTCGTCACGATCCGGGTCGGCACCGGCAACGGCACCAGCCTGGGCTCCGGTTTCATCGTCTCCGGGGACGGTTACGTCGTCACCAACGACCACGTGGTCGAGGGCCTCAAGGGCACCGCGACGGTGATCTTCAGCGATGCGAGCAGCGGACCGGCCCGGCTCGTCGGTTCCGACCAGGAGGCCGACATCGCCGTGCTCAAGCTCGACCGCACCGGCCTGACCCCGGTGCAGTTCGGCGACTCCGAGCAGGTGGTGCCCGGTGACCCGGTCCTGGCCTTCGGCTCACCGCTGGCGTTGACCAACACCGTCACCTACGGCATCGTCAGCGCCATCGACCGGGCTATCCAGGCCGACGAGCCGGGCGGGCCGACCCGGTACTACGCGGCGATCCAGACCGACGCCGCGGTCAACCACGGCAACTCCGGCGGGCCGCTCGTCGACAGCGCGGGCCGGGTGATCGGGGTCAACTCGGTGATCAAGTCGATCGGGTCGGACGCGGAGACCGCGGGCAACATCGGCCTCGCCTTCGCCATCCCGATCAACCAGGCGCGCCGGGTCGCTCAGGAGATCATCGACACCGGCCACGCCCGGCGTACCGTGATCGGCGCCCAGCTCTCCGGCTCCTACCAGAACCCCAACGGCGGCGTGGAGATCACCGCGGTGAGCGCCGGCGGACCCGCCGCCAACGCCGGCCTCAAGCCGGGTGACGTGGTGACCAAGCTGCAGGGGGTTCCGCTGGAGCAGTCCGGGGAGCTGGTCGCGCTCGTGCGCAAGTACGCCCCCGGCGCATCGGTGAAGGTCGACTATCAGCGGGACGGAGTCGCGCACTCCACGCAGGTGACACTGACCGCGGACAGCAAGTAGCCTGGCGGCATGTTCGGGCTGGAGAACCTCAACAGCTGGCACCTGCTGGTGCTCGCGCTGCTGGGCATCTTCATCTTCGGCCCCGACCGGCTGCCCAAGGCGGTCGCCGAGGGCGTGCGGATGCTGCGCAACCTGCGCAACATGGCCCGCAACGCGACCAGCGACCTGAGCCGCGAGCTGGGTACCGAGATCACCCTGGAAGATCTGCACCCCAAGACACTGCTGCGCAAGCACCTGCTCTCCGAGGAGGACGAGCAGGCGCTGCGCCGGCCGCTGGAGCAGATCTACCGCGACGTGAAGAACGACGTGACCGGCATCGGCGACGAGGCGCGTGGGGTGGCCGACGGCTTGAAGTCGGTCGGGTCGACCGCCCCGGCGGAGCCGGCGCCCTCGCCGAACGGCCGCCGGCACGTGATCGACTCCGACGCCACCTGACCCCTCCGCCGGCTAGCGCCCCGCCGGCCGCAGCCCGAGCGGCCTGCCGACCAGCGACTCCCGGCGGACCGCGAGGCGGTCGGCCACCGCACGCAAAGCGGCGGCCGCTGGCGCGCCCGGGTCGGCCAGCACCAGGGGGGTACCGGCATCGCCCGACTCGCGGACCCGCATGTCCAGCGGTATCTGCCCAAGCAGCGGCACGGAACCGCCGGTCAGCCGGGTCAGCGAGTCCGCGACCGTCTGGCCGCCCCCGGCGCCGAAGACCTCCATCCGCTCCCCGGAGGGCAGCTCCAGCCAGGACATGTTCTCCACGACCCCGACCAGCCGCTGGTGGGTCTGCAGCGAGATGGCCCCGGCCCGCTCGGCGACCTCGGCGGCCGCGGTCTGTGGCGTGGTGACCACCAGGATCTCCGCGCTGGGCAGCAGCTGAGCCAGCGAGATGGCCACGTCGCCGGTACCGGGCGGCAGGTCGAGCAGAAGCACATCGAGGTCGCCCCAGTACACGTCGGCGAGGAACTGCTGCAGCGCCCGGTGCAGCATCGGCCCGCGCCACACCACGGCCGCGTTCCCCTGGGTGAACATCCCGATCGAGATGACCCGCACCCCGTGCGCCTCCGGTGGCATGATCATGTCTTCGACCTGCGTCGGGCGCTCGGACACGCCGAGCATGCGGGGGATCGAGTGGCCGTAGATGTCCGCGTCGACCACGCCGACCGCGAGCCCCCGCGCGGCCAGCGCGGCGGCCAGGTTGACGGTGACGCTGGACTTGCCGACGCCGCCCTTGCCGCTCGCCACCCCGTACACCCGGGTCCGCGAACCGGGCTGCGCGAACGGGATGACCGGCTCGGCCGCGCCCGGCCCGCGCAGCTTGGTCTGCAGCGTCTGGCGCTGCTCCTGGCTCATCACCCCGAACTCGATCAACACCCCGGTCACCCCCGGCACCGCGGCGACCGCGCGGGTGATGTCCATGCGCAGCTTGTCCCGCATGGGGCAGCCGGCCACGGTGAGCAGGATGCCGAGCTGGACGGCGCCGCCGGAGTCGACGGCGACGGAGGAGACCATGTCGAGGTCGGTGATCGGCCGGTGGATCTCCGGATCGTCCACCGTGGCGAGCGCGGCGTGGATTGCGGATTCGAGCGAGGTAGCCGGGGCTGACATGCGCCCCATGCTACGTCCGCGCCTAGCCCGTTGACGCACGCGGCGATTCGTCCCCCACCAGGTCGCCGTCCAGGTCGTCGTACGGCTCGTCGAACGCCTCCGCCTCGGCCCGGTGCGCCGCCCGGCGGGCCGCCTTGCGCTGCTCCTTGCGGTCGACCCGCTGCCGGCGGTGGGCCGCCTCGTCCAGCTCCTCGACCAGCCGGGTCAGCTCGGAGCGGACGAAGTCGCGGGTGGCCACCTCGCCGAGCGCGATGCGCAGGGCGGCGATCTCCCGGGACAGGTACTCGGTGTCCGCCTTCTGCATCGCCGCCCGGCGCCGGTCCTCGTCCATGCCCAGCCGGTCCCGGTCGGCCTGCCGGTTCTGGGCGAGCAGGATCAGCGGGGCCGCGTAGGACGCCTGGGCACTGAAGAACACGTTCAGCAGGGTGAACGGGTACGGGTCCCAGCGCAGGCCGTACACGCCGATCACGTTGAGCGCGACCCAGACGACCACGAACACGGTCATGTAGGCGATGAACCGCGCGGTACCCATGAACCGGGCGAAGCTCTCCGCGAAGTCCCCGAAGTCCTCGCCGGTGATCCGCGGCAGGCGGACCCGGCGGGGCTCGCGGGGCAGGTCGAGCCGGGCCTGCCGGCGTGGCTCAGCCATGGTCGCTCCGTACCGGCGTGGGCTCCTGGTCGCGGTCGCGCCAGTCCCGGGGCAGCAGGTGGTCCAGCACGTCGTCGACGGTCACCGCGCCGACCAGCCGGTCGTTGTCGTCGACCACGGCGAGCGAGACCAGGTTGTACGTGGCCATCCGCCGGGTGATCTCCGGCAGTGGGGTCTCCGGGCGCAGCGGGTCGATGTCGTTGTCGACCACCCCGCCGAGCAGCTCGGCCGGCGGCTCGCGCAGCAGCCGCTGGAAGTGCACGGTGCCCAGGTACCGGCCGGTGGGGGTGGCCATCGGCGGCCGGGCCACGAAGACCTGGGCGGCCACCGCGGGGGAGAGCTGCGGTTCGCGGATCCGGGCCAGCGCCTCGGCGACGGTGGCGTCCGGGGTGACCACGATCGGCTCGGAGGTCATCACCGAGCCGGCGGTGCCCGGCAGGTAGTCCAGCAGCCGCCGGACCGGGTCGGCCTCCTCCGGCTGCATGAGGTCCAGCAGGACCTCCTGTTCCGGCTTGGGAAGCTCGGCCAGCAGGTCGGCGGCGTCGTCCGGGTCCATCTCCTCCAGGACGTCGGCGGCCCGTTCCGGAGCCAGCGCGGCGATGATCTCCACCTGGTCGTGCTCGGGCAGCTCCTCCAGTACGTCGGCCAGGCGCTCGTCGTCCAGCGCGGTGGCCACCTCGACCCGCCGGCTGTCGGACAGGTCCTGCAGCACGTTGGCCAGGTCGGCCGGGCGCATGTTGTCCAGCACCGCGAGCAGGTTGGCCGCGCCCCGCTTGTCGGCGGCCCCGATCAGCCCGCTGACCTCGCTCCATTCGAGCTGATGCAGGTGCCCGCGCCGGGTCAGCCGCCCGGTCACGTCCCGCGCCGCGACCCGGGTCAGGATCCATTCACGGGTACGGTCGGCCTCCATCGCCACGTCGACGACGGTCGCCGGGCGGCCGGTGTCGACGACCGTAACGCGCCGGTCCAGCAGCTCCTCCAGGACGAGCAGCTCGCCGGGGCGCTTCTCGAAGCGGCGCAGGTTGAGCGTGCCGGTGCTCAGTACCACCGAGCCCGGCTCGATCGCGGTGACCCGGCCGATCGGCAGGAAGATCCGCCGCCGCATCGGCATCTCGGCGACCAGGCCCACCACCCTCGGGGGCTGGTTACCGCTCCGGAGGCGCGCGACCGCGTCCCGGACCCGTCCGACCTGGTCTCCGTTGGGGTCGAAGACCGGCAGGCCGGCGAGGCGGGCGACGTAGATCCGGGGCGCCGTGCTCACCTGACCAGCCTATGACGCGCCTAGGCTGGACGAGTGATCAGCGTGCCGTACGAGATCGTGGACGTCTTCACCGATCGTCCGTTCACCGGCAACCCGCTGGCCGTCGTCTACCGGGCCGAGCATCTGGGCACCGACCAGCTCCGGGCGCTGGCACAGGAGTTCAACCTCTCCGAGACGGTGTTCGTGCTGCCGCCGACCCGGCCCGGGGCCACCTACCGGGCCCGGATCTTCACGCCGTACGAGGAGCTGCCCTTCGCCGGCCACCCGAGCGTGGGCGCCGCGGTGTCGGTGTCCCGGCGGGACGGGACCGGGCCGGGCGAGATGGTGCAGGAATGCGGCGCGGGGCTGCTGCCGATCACGGTGCACCTCGACGGCGCGGCGACCCTGACCGGCGGCCCGCCGACCGTGGGGCCCGAGCTGGACCCGGCCCCGTACCTGGCCACGGCCGGCCTGTCCGCCGCGGACCTCGCCGGGCCGGCGGTCCGGATCGCCGGCTGCGGCCTGGAGTTCCCGTACCTGTCCGTGCTTCCGGGGGCGGTGGCGCGGGCCGCCGGCAACCCGACGACCGGCGTGCGGATGGTGACCGTGTTCGCCTGGGATCCGGACACCGGCACCGCGCACGCGCGGGTGTTCTGCCCCGGCGTCGGGGTACCCGAGGATCCCGGCACCGGCTCGTCCGCGCTCGGGCTCGGGGTGTGGCTGGTCGTCTCCGGGCTGCTGCCCGGCGACGGGGGCTCGACCTACACCGTCCGGCAGGGCATCGAGATGCACCGCCCCTCGACGCTGTCGTGCGTGGTCACCGCGCGGGCCGGAGCGGCGGTGTCCGCGACGGTCACCGGTCATGTGGTCCCGGTGGCCCACGGCGAGATCGCCGTACCCCCGTTCGTGGGTTAGAACAGGGCCTACGGGGTATTGCGGACCCGGTGCAGCCGGAACGGCTTGGCCACCCGCCGGACCGCATCGGTCGGGGGCGGTGGGGCCAGGCCCGGGTCGTCGGGCAGGGTCGGCCCGACCTCGGTCGGTTCGCCGGCCGGGGCCAGCCGGCTCACCACGCACTCCGCCGCCCACCGGGCGGACGTCTCCTCCGCGGTACCGCTCGCGTTGAGTCGCTTGCCGGCCAGCTGCGGGATCACCTTGCCCCACTCCTCGCCGCCCGGCTCGACCCGGCTCACCCGGGCCGGCCAGGTGAGGATCCGGCCGCCGTGGCCGCCCCGCACGCTCACCAGCGCCGTCGACGCCTCGGCCAGCCCCGGCGCGGACTGCTCGCCCGGCCCGCTGACCACGTAGAGCGCGTCGTCGACCCACAGGCACCAGACCCCGTAGGGCCGGCCGCCGACGGCCACCCACGCCACGGCCGCCTTCTTCATCGCCTCGTCGAGGAGCGGATGCATGGGATCACTCTAGAGACTGACGGGGCGCGCGGTCAGCGAACTCGACGCTGGCGTACCGGAACGCGCGGATCTCGTCCGACCAGCCCGGCCAACCGCCCTTGGCGAGCAGCCCGGCGACGAACCGGTACGGGTCAGGCAGCTTCTCCCACACCGCCGGCAGGAACGTGGACCGGCGGGTGCCCTCGATGAGCAGCAGGCCGTCGACCCCGGGGCGCAGCGCCCCGGCGAGCGCGTCGAGGTCCGGTGCCGGGACCGGCGCGGGCTCGGTCAGCACCGACACCTTCACCTCCAGCTCGGGCCAGTCCGCCACGGTGACCGGGGGCAGCCGCGGGTCGGCCATGGCGCGCATCGCGTTGCGCGCGACGTCGAGGTAGAGCGCGCGGCGGGCGGCCAGGCTCCCGATGCAGCCGCGCAGCTGGCCGGCGCGCTCCAGCGTCACGAACGACGCGCCGGGCGCGCCCAGGCGCGGGGAGGCGGGCGGCGCCGGGATCCGCTCGGCCCTACGCAGGCGGGCGGCGACCGTGGCCACCGCGAGTGCGACCAGCTCGGCCCCCTCTTCCGGAGTCGGCCCGCCGTCCGCGCGCGGCTCGCCCATCCCGTCAGCGTAGGCCTAGGATCACCGCATGACGCCAGACGAGGTGGGTACCCGCCTGGGCGGCACCGCCACCATGAGCGGCGGCGGGGACCACGCCCGGGTCACCGTCGACGTGCCGGTCGCCGACTGGGTCACGGCGGTCCAGCGCGCCCGCGACGAGCTGGGGTACGACTTCTTCGACTGGCTCTCCGCCGTGGACGAGCTCGACCAGGGGTTCACCGTCGTGACGCACCTGTGGTCGGTCGCCCGGCGCGAAGGGGTGCTGCTGCGCACGGCAGTACCGCGCGAGGCTCCCGCCGCGCCCTCGATCGTGGCCGTCTACCCCGGCGCCGCCTGGTACGAGCGGGAGACGCACGAGATGTTCGGCATCGACTTCCCCGGCCATCCCGGCGGCCTGCGCCCGCTGCTGCTGCCGCCGGAGTTCGAGGGGTACCCGCTGCGGAAGGAGTTCGTCCTCGCGGCCCGGGTCGCCAAGATCTGGCCCGGTGCCAAGGAGCCCGGCGAGTCCGAGTCCGGCGCCGCCAAGCGCACCCGGATGCGCCCGCCCGGGGTACCGGCCCCGGGGGAATGGGGACCGGAATGATCGAGGTCGCCATCCGGGTCGTCGCCGTGGTGGCCGCCTTCCTGACCGTGCCGCTGATCGTGGGCCAGACCGAGCACAAGGTGATGGCGCACATGCAGGGCCGGCTCGGGCCGATGTACGCGGGCGCGTTCCACGGCTGGGCGCAGCTCATCGCCGACGGCGTGAAGTTCGTGCAGAAGGAGGACGTGGCGCCGCGTGCGGTCGACCGGCCGGTCTTCCGGATGGCCCCGATCATCGCGCTGGTGCCCTACCTGGTCGCGCTGCTGTTCATCCCGCTGGGCCCGCACGACTGGCTGGTCGGGCAGCCGCTCGACGTGGGGCTGTTCGTGGTGCTGGCCGTGGTCGGGGTCGGGGTCGTCGCGGTACTGATGGCCGCGTGGTCCAGCGCCAACAAGTACTCGCTGCTCGGCGGGCTGCGGGCGGCGGCCCAGCTGCTCGGCTACGAGCTGCCGTTCGTGCTGGCCGCCGCGTCGGTCGCGATGGCCGCCGGTACCCTCTCGCTGCCCGGGATCGTCAACGCGTGGCGGCCGTGGTGGCTGCTGTGGCAGCTACCGGCCCTGGTGGTGTTCTTCCTCGCCGGGCTCGCCGAGATCCGCCGGCCGCCGTTCGACATGCCGATCGCCGACTCGGAGCTGGTGTTCGGGTACCTGACCGAGTACACCGGCCTGCGGTTCGCGTTCTTCCTGCTCGCCGAGTACGCCGGCATCGTGGTGATCGCGGCGCTCACCACCGTGCTGTTCCTGGGCGGGTGGAAGGGCCCGTTCGACGCCCAGCTCGGCTGGCTCTGGACGCTGCTGAAGATCTTCGCGGTGAGCTTCCTGATCATCTGGCTCCGGGTGGCCTACCCCCGGCTGCGCGAGGACCAGCTCCAGCGGCTGTGCTGGCTGGTGCTGGTACCCCTGGCGCTGGGCCAGCTCGTCCTGACCGCCGCGGTCCGCGTCGCCTGACCGGTCCCCGCCCGTCCGGCCCGCAATCCGCGATCATAGAGTGGTGAATGAGATCGGCCGGTGCTCGCGCGGAGGGCGCTGACCGGGCAGGATGGACAGCCATGAGCGGAGTACCGGGTTCGGGGCTGGCCAGGGGACTGGCCGTCACGCTCAAGACCATGACCCGGCGGTCGACCACCCGGCAGTATCCGGACGTCGAGCCCGAGTTGCCGCCCCGGTCCCGGGGGGTGATCGCGCTCCTCGAGGAGAACTGCACGGTCTGCATGCTGTGCGCCCGGGAGTGCCCCGACTGGTGCATCTACATCGACTCCCATAAGGAGGAGGTCGTCGTCCCCGGCGCCGCCCGGGCCCGGCAGCGCAACGTGCTCGACCAGTTCGCGATCGACTTCTCGCTGTGCATGTACTGCGGCATCTGCATCGAGGCGTGCCCGTTCGACGCGCTCTACTGGTCGCCCGAGTTCGAGTACTCCGAGTACGACATCCGGGACCTGACGCACGAGAAGGGCCGGCTCGGGCAGTGGATGGCGACGGTACCCCCGCCGCCCGCGCACGACCCGATGGGTGAGCCGGCCAAGGAGGAGACCGCCGCGGCGAAGAAGGCCGCCGCGCCCGCCGGAACTCCCGCCGCCGGCACCGCTCCCGGCCGCGCGGCCGGCGCCCGGGCGGCCGGCCCGGCAGGAACTGACCGCCCTGCCCGACCGGACCGCCCCACCCGACCGGACCGCCCCACCCGCCCGGACCGTCCCGCCCGGCCCGATCGCCCCGCCCGGCCGGCCAAGACCGCGCCACCAGCCGAGGCTGCGCCGACCGCCGAGGCTGCAGCGACCGCCGAGGCTGCTCCGCCGGCTGAGGCGGCGCTCGCGCCCGAGGTCGCGCCGCCGGCTAAGGCTGCCCCGTCGGCGGAAGCCGCTCCGCCGACCGACGCTCCGTCGACCGACGCTCCGCCGACGCGGGCAGCCGCCCAGGCGGCCAAGGCTGCCGCCGCTCCGGACGAGGCTGCCGCGGCGCTGGCGGACGCCCCTCCGCCCGCCGACGTCCCGGCGTCGCCCGCCGACCTTCCGGCACCGGCATCCGACGCCGCGCCGCCGCCGGCGAAGGCCGTCCCGCCGGCGCCGGAGACTCCGCAGTGACCAGCGCCGACCTCCTGATCGTCGCGCTGGGCGCGGTCGCCGTCGGGGCCGGTTTCCGCGTGGTCGGCACGCCGCATCTGGTCCGGGCCGGGCTGTGGCTCGTGGTGACCCTCGGCGCGGTCGCCGGGGTCTACCTCGTCGTGGCCGCCGAGCTGATCGCCTGGGTGCAGATCCTGCTGTACGTCGGCGCGGTGGTCGTGCTGCTGCTCTTCGCGGTGATGCTCACCCGCGCCCCGATCGGTGCCTCGACCGACCTGGACCGGCCGGGCTGGGCCGGTGCCCTCGTCGGCGCCGGTGCGGCGCTGGGCCTGGGCGCGCTGTTCGTCGACGCGTACCGCTGGCAGAAGGTCGGCATCCCGGCGCCGGGCAACGCCAAGCTGCTCGGCACCGAGGTGTTCCAGCACTGGGTCCTGCCGTTCGAGGTGCTCTCGGTGCTGCTCCTGGCCGCGCTGGTCGGGGCGATCGTGATCTCCCGCCCGGAGCGGCCGGAACGGACTGAGGCCTGATGCACCCCGTCATCCCGTACCTGGTCGCCGCTGTGCTCTTCGGGCTGGGTGTCTACGGGGTGCTGACCCGGCGCAACGCGGTACTGCTGTTGATGGCCGTCGAGCTGCTGCTCAACGCGGTCAACCTGGTACTGGTCACGTCCGACGCCACGGTCCGCGCGGTGCTGCCGGCGAGCGGCCAGGTCTTCGCGCTGTTCGTCATCGTGCTCGCCGCGGCCGAGGTGGGCGTCGGGCTGGCACTGATCCTCCTGCTCTACCGCCGCCGCGCCAGCATCGCGGTCGACGAGATCCCGCTCACCGAGGCCGAGCGCACCGAAGCCGAGCCCACCGAGGCGGACGAGCCCACGCCCGGCGAGACCCAGGCGGTGACCGCGTGACCGGCCTGCTCACCGGCGCGCTACCGGGGGTACCGCTGCTGGTCGCGCTGGTGGGTCTGCTCCTGCCGCTGCGGGCGCGGCGTCTGGCCGCCGCGCTGGGCGTCGGCGGTGCGGCCGTGGCGCTGGTCCTGTCGCTTGTGCTGGTCTTCCGGGTGCACGACGGCGTGGCCGGCGGCCGGCGCCTGGTCGACTTCGGCGGCGGCCTCGTGGTGCACGCCAGCTTCCTGCTCACGCCGTCGGCGGCGGTGGTCGCGGTCGCGGTAGGCACGGTCGCGCTGGCCGTGCAGGTCTACTCGGTGACCTACCTGCACGACGACGAGCGGTACCCGCCCTACGCCGCCCAGGTCAGCCTCTTCACCGCGGCCATGCTGCTGGTCGTGGTCTCCGGCGACCTGATCCTCCTGCTGGTCGGCTGGGAGATCATGGGCATCTGCTCGTACCTGCTGATCGGCCACGACCGGCGGCTGCCCGAGGCGCCGGCGGCCGCGGTGAAGGCCTTCGTGGTGACCCGCCTCGGTGACGTCGGCTTCCTGCTCGGCATCGCGCTGCTGGCCGTCGGCTTCCGCACCTTCGACATCGAGACGATCACCACGCCGGCGATGACCGCGCTGGGCGGCGGGGCGGCGGCACTGCCCGCACCCAGCCACACCACACTCACCGTCGCCGCCCTGCTGCTGCTCGGCGGGGTGGCGGGCAAGAGCGCGCAGTTCCCGTTGCACACCTGGCTGCCCGACGCGATGGCAGGCCCCACCCCGATCTCCGCGCTGATCCACGCCGCCACGATGGTCGCGGCCGGGGTCTACGTGGTGGCCCGGCTGTACCCGGTGTTCGCCGCCGCGCCGGCCGCGCTCGCCGTCCTCGGCGTGATCGCGGCGGTCACCATGCTCCTCGGCGCGCTCGCGGCGACCGCGCAGCTCGACATCAAACGGGTCCTCGCCTGGTCGACGGTGTCCCAGGTGGCCTACATGGCCGGGGCGCTGGCCGTCGGGCTGCCCGTCGCGGCCCTGTTCCACCTGCTCACCCACGCCGCGTTCAAGGCCCTGCTGTTCCTCGCGGCCGGCGCGGTCATCCACGCCGTGGGCAGCAACCTGATGACCCGGATGGGCGGGCTGCGCCCGGCCATGCCGGTCACCTTCTGGACGATGACGATCGGGCTCGCGGCGCTGACCGGGCTGCCGCCCTTCGCCGGGTTCTTCAGCAAGGACCAGGTGCTGGGCGCCGCGTGGGGCGCGGTCGAGCATGGCGGGCCGGCGCCGCGGTGGGTCGCCGTGTTCGTCCTGGTGGCGGGCCTCGCGACGGTCGGCATCACCGGGTGGTACGCCACGCGCCTGTGGCTGCGCGTGTTCTTCGGCGCCCGGCCCGTCGAGGGCACCCGGCCCGGCGAGCCGGCACTCGCCGCCGCCGCGCCCGCGCACAACCCCGGGGCCGCCCACGACCCGCCGCCGCTGATGAGCTGGCCGCTGCTCGCCCTCGCGGTACCGTCCGCGCTGCTCGGCCTCGTCGTGCAGGCCTACGCCGGCCCATTCCTGTCGTGGCTGGCCCCGGGCGGCACCGGGACCGAGGAGGCCGGCCTCGTCACGTGGGTCGGGGCGATCGCGCTGCTCGTGGTGGCGGCCGGCGCGGTGGCCGCGTGGCAGGCCTGGCGGCGGGGTACCGACCCGATGCCGGCGGTACTGGCCAACGCGTTCTACTTCGACGCGGTACAGGACGCTCTGGTGGTACGGCCGGTGCGCGCGCTCGCGTCGGTGGTCCGCCGCGAGGATCAGTCCCTTGTGGACGGTGCGGTCGAGGGGACCGGCCGGGGCGCGCTGGGGCTGGGCGGCGTCGTCGCGCGCTGGCACCGGGCCGCGCTGCCCCGGGCCGCCACGGCCGTGCTCGGCGGTGCACTCGTGATCGGGGTCGTCGCGGTCGTGGTGGTGGGGCTGCAATGAGCGAGCGCAGCGAGCGGGAGAGCCGATGAACTGGTTGCTCGTCCTGATCCTCGCGGTACCCGCGGCCGGAGCGCTGTTCCGCAGCCGCACGGTCGCCACGGTCGCCGCCGCGATCGCCTTCGCCGGCACCGTCGCGCTCGGGTTCGGGCGCCACGACGGCGGGCTCACCGGGCCGATCCGGCCCTGGCACGAGCTGGACGCGTCCTGGGTACCCGGCCTGAACCTGCACTTCCACATCGGCGTCGACGGCATCTCGTACCCCCTCGTGGTGCTCACCGCCTTGCTGACGCTGCTGTGCTGCGGCTATCTCGTGGTGGCCCGGCCGCCGGAGGGCGGGCCCGGCACCGACGGCCTGGCCGCCCTGCTGCTCGTCATCGAGGTCGGCATCGTCGGCGTGTTCCTGGCGCTGGACCTCGTGCTGTTCTTCGTGTTCTTCGAGATCGTGCTGCTCCCGATGTACGCGGTGATCGCCGCGTGGGGCGGTCCCGACCGGCGGGCGGCGGCGCGCAAGTTCGTGCTGTACACGCTGTTCGGCTCGGTACTGCTGCTGGTCGGCGTGTTCGTCGTGGTGTCCAAGGCGGGGACGGCGGACCTCGTCGCGCTGAGCGCCGGCCGGGGCGCCGCGCTGTCCCAGGGCACTCAGCTCGCCGCGTTCGTCCTGCTCGCCATCGCGTTCGCGGTGAAGAGTCCACTGTGGCCGCTGCACACCTGGCTGCCCGACGCGCATACCGAGGCACCCACGGTCGGTTCGGTAATCCTGGCCGGCGTCCTGCTGAAGATGGGCACGTACGGCCTGTTGCGGGTCGCGGTCGGGGTCCTGCCCGACGGCGCCCGGCGGGTGGCGCCGGTGCTCGGCGTGCTCGCCGTCGCGGCGATCCTCGTCGGTGGCCTGGTCTGCCTCGCGCAGACCGAGCTGAAACGGCTGATCGCCTACTCCAGCGTGGGGCACATGGGCTTCGTTCTGCTCGGCATCGCCACCCTCACCGCCACCGGGTTCCAGGCGGCGCTGATCGGCAACGTGGCGCACGGCGTCATCACCGGCCTGCTGTTCTTCCTCGCCGGCGCGATCAAGGACCGCACCCATACCGGGTCGCTCGACGAGCTCGGCGGCCTGCGCGAGACCGCGCCGTACCTGTCCGGCATCCTCGGCTACGCCGCGATCGCCTCGCTGGGGCTGCCCGGGCTGGCCGGCTTCTGGGGGGAGGCGTTCGCGGTCATCGCCGCGATCCAGCGCGGCGGTCCACTGTGGACCAGCCTCGCGGTGCTCGCCGCGTTCGGCGGCGCGCTCGCCGCCGCGTACTTCCTGCGCCTGCTGTACCGGGTCAGCCACGGCGCCGCCAGACCGGCCGTCGCGGGCGTCGGCGACACGACGGCCGGCGAGCTGGTGTCCTGGGCGCCGCTGATCGTTCTCGCGCTCGTCGTCGGGCTGGTCCCGGCCCTGGTGCTCGGGGTGGCCCACGACGCGGTGCAGGTGCTGGCCCGATGAACCGCGAACGGGAGGGCGCCCGATGAGCATCGACCACGTCGCGCTGCTGCCGGCCTACCTCGCGGCGGGTACCGCCATCCTCGTGTTCCTGGCCGACCTCGCCGCGCCCGGCCGGCGCGTCGTCGTGGCCGGCGCCACCGGCATCGGCGCGCTGGCGACCGGGGTGACCGCGCTGCTGGTGTCGCGCGGGCCGGTGCGCCGCACGTTCTGCGCGGGCGACTGCTCCTACGTCGCCAACCACCGCGCCGCGCTCATCGCCGCGCTGTTCGCCGGGCTGACCCTCGCGGTCGTCGCGCTGTCCGTGCCGACCCAGCGCCTCGGCGAGTACTACTTCCTGCTGGCCTGCGCGATGACCGGTGGCGTGGTCCTCGGCTACGCCGGCGACCTCATCACGCTGATCGTGTCGCTGGAGACGCTGACCCTGCCGCTGTACATCCTGGTCGCCATGCGACGCCACACGGTCGACGCGGCGATCACGTTCTTCGTGGTCAGCGTGGTGTCCACGGCCGTGGCGCTGCTCGGCGCCGCGCTGCTCTACGCCACCACCGGGGCGCTGCACTTCGGCCGGCTGTCGGCGGCGCTGGCCCAGCCCGCCCTCGGGCCCGGGCAGCGGCTCCCGCTCGCCACCGCCGGCATCGTGCTGCTGCTCGCCGGGCTGTCGTTCAAGGTGGCCGCGGTACCGTTCCACGCCTGGGCCCCGGCGGCCTACGACGGCGCTCCGGTGCCGGTCGCCGCGTTCCTGTCCACCGCCTCGAAGCTGGGCGGCGTGGTGGCCATCCTCTACGTCGCGTTGGGGGCGCTGCGGCCGGCGTACGACATCGTGGCGCCGACGATCGCGACCCTGGCGGTGCTCAGCATGACCGTGGGCAACCTGGTCGCGCTCCGCCAGGACCGGATGGTGCGGCTGCTCGCGTGGTCCAGCGTGGCCCAGGCGGGGTACCTGCTGGCTCCGCTCGGGGCCCGCGAACCGGGCGGGGTGAGCGTGGCCGCGACCCTCGGGTACACCTTCTTCTATCTCCTTCTGGAGCTCGGCGCGTTCGGCGCGGTGATCGGCCTGCGCGGTGGGGAGGACGGCGGTTACCTGAGCGACTACGCCGGCGCGGCCCGCCGCGCACCCTGGGTGGCCGGCGCGCTGGGCCTGTCGCTGGTCGGCCTGGCCGGGCTGCCGCCGGGCCTCGCCGGGCTCTTCGCCAAGGTCGTGGTGGTACGGGCGCTGCTGACCACCGGTACCGGCTGGCTCGCCATCGTGGTGGCGCTCAACGCGGTGCTGGGCCTGGCCTACTACCTGCGCGCCGCAGCGGCCCTCTTCGGGCCGGCCGAGCCGGCGCCGAGAGCACGGGCGCCGTGGCCGGTGGCCGCCGCGCTGGCCGGCGTGGCGCTGGCCGCGCTGGTGGTCGGCTTCGCCCCGCAGCTCGTCCTGGCGGCGGTCACCGCCCAGCCCTGATCCAGCCGGCGCCCAGGAGTTTCCCAGCCGAATCCGGGAAGATGGATGGCAGGTCACCACGTTGACCGGGGAAACAACGAAGGAGCCTCCTGTGCACCGGCACTTCAACGGATTGAAGACCGCGGCGCTGCTCGGGCTGCTGACTGGCCTGATCCTTGCCGCTGGCTGGCTCATCGGCGGGCGCGGCGGTCTGCTGATCGCGGGCGCCCTGTCACTGATCATGAATGGCGTCTCGTACTTCTTCTCCGACAAGCTGGCCCTGCGCGCCATGGGTGCGCGGCCGGTCAGCCAGGCGGAGGCACCGCAGCTCTACGCGATGGTCCAGGAGCTGTCCCAGGCCGCCAACCAGCCGATGCCCCGCCTGTACGTGAGCCCGACCGCCCAGCCCAACGCGTTCGCCACCGGCCGCAGCCCGCGCCACGCGGCGGTCGCGGTGACGGCGGGCATCACCGAGATGCTCAGCCCGCGCGAGCTGCGCGCGGTGATCGGGCACGAACTGTCCCACGTGTACAACCGCGACATCCTCATCTCCTCGGTCGCCGGCGCGCTCGCCGGGATGATCACGATGCTGGCGTATCTGGCCTGGTTCATCCCGATCGGCGGCAGCTCCGACGACGACGAGGGCGGCGGCGGCATCCTCGGCGCGCTGCTCCTGCTGATCCTCGGCCCGATCGCGGCCACGCTCATCCAGCTCGCGATCAGCCGTAGCCGGGAGTACCAGGCCGACGCCTCGGGTGCCCAGCTCACCCGCGACCCGGCTGCCCTGGCCAACGCGCTGCGGAAGATCGACTACGGGACCAAGGCGCTCCCGCTCCGACCCGAGGGTCGGCTCACCAGCACCGCGCACCTGATGATCGCCAACCCGTTCCGTGCGCAGGGCATCGCGAACCTGTTCTCCACCCACCCGCCGATGGCGCAGCGGATCGCGCGGCTGGAGCAGATGGCGGCCAACGCGGGCCCGATCCAGTACCTGCGGTAGTGGCGGTTCTCGCCCGCTACCGCGACGTCTGGCGCATCCCTGGCGCGCCGGTACTCCTGATCCCGGGAGTGCTGGCGCGCCTCGGCATCAGCATGACCCCGCTCGCGCTGCTGCTGCTCGTCCAGCGCAGCACCGGCCACTACACGCCGGCCGCGGTGGCCAGCGCCGCGTACGCCCTGTCGGGCGCGGCCGCGTCCCCGGTGGCGGGGCGCCTGGCCGACCGGTACGGGCCGGCGCCGGTCCTGCTCGTCACCGCGGTGATCCATCCGGTGGCGCTGCTCGCGCTGGTCTCCACCACGACGCGGCACCTGCCGTTCTGGTCCGTGCTCGTGACGTCGGCCGTGGCCGGCGCCGGGTACCCGCCGCTCACCGCCGCCGTGCGGGGCGCGTGGAACACCGTCACCGGCCCGGGCACCGGCCGGGAGCACCTGCACGCGACGGCGATGGCGGCGGAGACCATCCTGGTCGAGTTCGTGTTCATCATCGGGCCGGCGGCGGTGGCGGTCTTCCTCATCTTCGGAACCCCGGAGGTGGCGCTGTTCGCCTCGGCCGCGGTGACCCTCGTCGGTACCGTCGTCGTCGCCCGTGGCCGGGGTGCTGCGCGCGTTCACCCCGCACCCGCACGACGCCCGTACCCGCGGGCTCGGCCCGCTGCGCGTGCCCGGCTTCCCGGCGCTCGTGGCGGCTGCCGCCGGCTGCGGTACCGCGTTCGGCGTGTGCGCGGTCGCGGTACCGGCCTTCGCCACCGCGTCCCACGGCGCCCGCGGGACCGGCGGCTTCCTGCTCGCCGTCTGGGGGATCGGCAGCCTGGTGGGCGGCATCGCGTTCGGCAGCCGGATGCCGGCCGCGCCGCTGGCCCGGCAGCTCCCGTGGCTGCTCGGCGCGCTCGCGCTCAGCCTGGCCGTGCTGACCGCGATGCCGAACCCGGTCGCGCTGGGCGTCGCGCTGACGATCGGCGGCGCCACCATCGCCCCGGTACTGACCGTGCACAACTCCCTCATCGGGCTGGTCACCCCGGAGACCATGGTCAACGAGGGGTACACCTGGATCGTCACCACCTCGATCGCGGCCGGGTCGCTGGGCGGCGCGCTGGCCGGGGTGATCGTCGACCACGCCGGCCCGGCCTGGCCCTTCCTGCTCGGGGCCGGCGCGGTGGGCGCGGCCGCGGTCTACGCCGCCCATCCGCGCGGTGGCCTGGTCCGGGCGACCATCCCGCTGTCCGCGGGCTGAGCTCAGGCGTCGGTACGGACGCGGCGCCAGTACTGCCGCCTCTTCACCTCGCGCAGCACCACGCCGAGCCCGGCCAGCTCGCCGTCCAGTTCGGCCAGGTCCTCCCGGTCGTCCTTCTCCAGCGCACGGGCCCGGGCCTTGAGCAGGCCGTTGAGGCCGGCCGGCAGGTCGGGATGGTCCTCGACCCAGCGCCGGTACTCCTGCCGGTACGGATCACGTACCCCGTCCCGCACGAGCGTGACCTGGTCGTCGTCGACCGTCACGCGCACGTGGTCCCGCTCGGCGAGGAACGCCACCCCGGCACCGGCGAGCGCGCCGAGAACGGCGAGCCCGACCTTGCCCCACGGGTTGCGCAGGGACGCCATCAGCCTGAGCGCGTCGTGGGCCGGTACCCACTCCCATGAGGCCGCCCACCCGGCCAGCGCCTTGACCAGACCACCGGCCACCGCGCCCACCAGGGGGAAGCCCACCCATATCAGCAGCCGCTCGCCCCGGTCGGGGGCGACCTCCGTCGCGACCGATGCCATCGGCTAGCGGTAGTTGGTGAACTGGAGCGCGACCCCGAAGTCGGCCTGCTTGAGCAGGGCGATCACGGTCTGCAGGTCGTCCTTCTTCTTGGCGCTGACCCGCAGCTGGTCACCCTGGATCTGCGCCTGCACGCCGCGCGGCCCGTCGTCGCGGATCTTCTTGCTGATCGCCTTGGCCTTGTCCGAGTGGACCCCCTGGATGATCTTGCATTCGATCCGGTACGTCTTGCCCGACGCCTTCGGCTCCCCGGCGTCGAGCGACTTCAACGAGATGTTGCGCTTGACCAGCTTCTCCTTGAACACCTCCAGCGCGGCGCGGGCCCGGTCCTCGGTCTCGGCCTGCACCGTCACCGCGTTCTCCCCGCCCTGCGTGATCTGGGCGCCGGTGCCCCGGAAGTCGAACCGGGTGGACAGCTCCTTCGCGGCCTGGTTGATCGCGTTGTCGAGCTCCTGCCGGTCGACCTTGCTGACGATGTCGAACGAGGGATCCGCCACGACAGTTCTCCTCCAAGTAGTGGTTCGCGGTACCCGTCGGCGTGCCGACGGTACCCGTTTGCGCCCCGCGGGTGGGGTACCGCTATCCTTACTTGCGCTGCCGCGCCGAGGCGCGGCGGTACTCATGAAGGCGGGTTGCCCGAGCGGCCAATGGGAGCGGACTGTAAATCCGTCGCGAAAGCTACGAAGGTTCGAATCCTTCACCCGCCACAAGCAGCCAGATCCGCCCCCGACCAGCGAAAACGCGGGTCAGGGGCGGCCTTGTGAGGTCCGGCTGGGTCCAGTCGGGTCCGGCCCTCTCCGGCTATTCACGGATACATAACGGTCACGGTTGATCATGCGTCGCTGCTGCTTGGCCCGCCGTCCCGATGCTGGATCGACCGCTTGCACACGGCCCTGACCGGCTACTACGGTGTGCCGGACGAGCCGGGGCTACGTCATCGCCTGGAGGTGGCCATCGGGGTCACCGAACACCTGCTCAATGTCGCCTTCAAGGACGACCCGCAGGGCGACGCCGCCGTCGTGGCCGAGCTCAAGGTGCTGATCACGCGGTACCTGGCGGTGGACCGACCCGCCGGGTGAGTCAGGCCAGCTCCACCTCGAACACCTGGTCGAGCCCGCTGATCTGCAGGATGTGCGCCACGTGGGGGCGCAGGTTGGTCAGGCGGAGCTGGCAGCCGGCCGCCATGCCGTGCTTGTAGATGCGCACGAGCGCGGCGACCCCGAGCGAGTCGCAGAAGGTCACCTCGCCCAGGTCCAGGACCAGCCGCGCGGGTCCGCCGTCGATCAGGGCGCGCGCTTGGTGGTACAGGCTCTCCGCGGTGGACATATCGATCTCGCCGGTCACGGCGAGGAGCGCCTCATCGGCTTCCCGGCTGCTCCGGAACGCCAACGAATGTCGATCCATACCATGCACCATACGGGTCCGGGTAGACCTCGTGGGACGGATGCCCCGTCACCAGTCCCGTCGCGGCGACACCGCGCCGTGGATGCGCCGCATCTTCGCGGCGTGCTCGCTGCGGCGTTGCGCCTCGCTGCGCCGCTGGAACTCGCTGAGGTCCTGGACCAGACCGTGCAACCCGACAAGCTCGTCATGCTCGTCGGTCACCGGGCGCAACGCCGCCCGGACCAGCCGCTCGTCGCCACCGATCCGCAGCCGGAAGGTTAGGTCGACCGGCTGGTGCCGGTCCAGCAGGTTGCGCAGGTGGTCCTGGAGGACCGGCAGATCGTCCGGCACGACCTGCCCGGGAAGCTCGGCGAGGGGGACCGGCCCGCGCTGCGGGCTGCGGTCGAAGACCTGGTACAACCCCGGCGACCAGTAGAGCCGGTCGCTCACCAGGTCCCACTCCAGGTATCCCAGGCCGCCCAGCTCCTCGACCCGGCTGGCCCGGGTGAGCTGGACCTCCGCGTCGTGGACCCGCCACGAGACCAGCAGGCCCTCACCCAGCCGTACCGCCGACCGGCTGATCACCCGTTGCTCGGGGCCGCCGTTGACCAGGACGGTCTCGGACGCCGCGGGCCGTTGCCACGTGCCGCCGCCGAGCGCCACCTGCCGGTACGCCGCGAAGACGCCGGTGTTGGCGAGCTGCGGGCGCACATCCAGCAACCGGCGCCCGATCAGCTCCGCCGGTACCTGCTGCTCCAGCTCACCGGCGAGCGGGCTGGCGTAATCGATCACGAAGTCGACGATCGTACCCGCGTCGTCGCGTACCGGAGCGAGCAGGAACGTGGCCACCGGCAGCGCGTCGAGGACGCCCTGCAGCCAGTGCCCCGGGCTGGTCGCCGTACCGGCCGCCTGCGCCAGCTTCCGGAACCGGCGCCCGGACAGCGCCGCGAGCCCGGTCAGGTAACGGCGCTCGGTCTCGGTGAACTCGCGCGGTTCGTCCCAGACGACGACCAGACCGGCGAAGGCCCGGCCGCGTTGGCGCAGCGGCAGGCTGGCGGCCGCGACGCCGTCCCGCATGATCTGGTACTCGTGCGGCGCGCGGCCGTCGAGCCACACCGCCTCGTCGCGCGAGATGGCGTCGCGGACGGGTGCCTTGACCCGGGACGGTATCCGCTGCATGTCGCTGGCGACCTGAGGAGCCAGGCCGGCGCAGGCGGCCAGCCGCAGAGCCCCGTCGGGCTCCGAGGTCCACAGCATCGTCGACTCGGCGCCCAGCCACCCGGTACCTTCGTCGAGCAGCCGGGCGGCCAGCTCCGTGAGCGTCTGGGCCGACTGGATCGCCGCCGCCGCGGTCTGCAGCCGCACCCGGGTCTCCGCCGGCAAGGCGGGTGGGTCGACCGAGGCGGCTGCCTCGTCCTCTTCGCCCTCCGCCACCGCGCCCCGCAGGTAGGTCAACGGGTCGAAGACCCCGGTGTCGGCGTCGGGCCCCTCGGCGACCTCCGGTTCATCCAAGCCGCTCGGCATCGCAGCGCCGATGATCCGCGCCGCGACCTCGGCCACCCGTAGGTTTTCGTGCTGCGACAGCCGGGCCAGGTGCCCGAACGCCTCGTCCAGCCCGCAGTTCAGCGCCGCCGACAGGAACCCCTTCGCCTGCTCGATCACCGCGCGGCTGCGCATCGCCCGGCGCAGCCCGTCGACCTCGGCCTCCAGCCGCTGGACGCGGGCCGCCCAGTCCAGCCCGGACCGCTCGCCCGCGCCGCCGGCGCCCGCCTTGTCGCTCACAGGAGAAACAATGGCACGACGAAGGCGCGGATGGCCCACCGAACCGGTGGACATATGTCCTTCGACGACGCCCCCCTGGGGGCTGTCATCCGGTCGGCTTTCAGGTGCTGTCCGTTCGGAGGATGTTTACCTGGACCAACGGTCCTCATTGGTATGAGCTGGCAGGAAGGATCCGGTCCCTTCCGGTTGGCAAATGGCGGCCGTGTGGACCGCCATGTCGACTCATGTTTTGCTGCGACCCTGGGTTGTGGCACGATCGTCGTAACCCCAGTCACTTCGTCAGGGCCGCCTACGCAAAACAGGAGCTTCCGATGAACCGAGGCAGACTGCGCCGCTACGCGCTGCGAGTCCTCGCGGCCGCGTCGCTGGGAGTTGGCCTTGTGGTGACCGCGACAGGCATCGCCCATGCGGACACGCTGACCGGACCTGACACCACCTCTGTGGGCAAGGTCGTCCAGGAATCGCCCGGCTTCGCCGTCCCCGCCGAGGCCACGTGGGGCTGAGCCAGCACGACGGCCGGTAGGAGACGGTGTCCCGCCCCAGGAGTGAGCGGCGCCCGGAAAACGTCGCCTGGCTGATCACGGCCCCTCTCGCCGCCGTCGCTGTCATCCTGGTCGCACCGACCATCAACGGCAGCCAGAGGCTTTTCTCGCCCCTGCCGATAACGATTTTGTTTCTTTTGTTGTTTCTGCTTGCCGAGGCGACCGACCTTAACCTGGAAATCCGGCGCTACGTACTGAGTGTCACGCTCACTGAGATTCCGCTCGTACTCGCGCTCTATTGGCTTGCGCCGCTTTCGCTGTTGACTGTCCGTATCGTCGCGATGGCGCTGATCCAGGCGCAGCGCCGGGCGGGTGCGGTGAAGCTAGCTTTCAACGTGGCGAACCGGGCGGCTGGCAACGCGGTTGCTGTCCTGATCGTCTACTCCTTCAGTCCGCTCGTGGACACCTCACCGCGAACCTGGCTCGTGATCTTCGCGGCCGTGGGCGGGACCGTGTTGTCGACCGTCGCCGCGGTGATCGGGGTTATCGCCCTAATCCAGGGAGGTATGTCGGTCCGGCGGGTGATTCGGACGGCAACCCCGAGCCTCGTTGTCTATGCGATCAACACGACAGTCGGTCTCGTTCTCCTCTTGGCCGTCAAGCGGAGCCCCTGGGCACCGGTACTGATCGCTGGTGTCGGCGTCGCGCTGGTGGCGATCTACCGCGCATACGCACAGTTTCTGCGCCAACACAAGTCGCTCACCGAGATTTACGAGTTGACCCGGGTGATCGCGGAGACACGAAACGACAGCACGCTCGCCGATGTGCTTCTTGGTCGGGTTCGGGAGCTGCTGCAGGCGGAGTCCGCCACGCTGTGGCTGCCGGCTCAAGCCCGATATCCTGAGACGCTCCTTTCCGCCCGCGTCGACGACGACGGGCTGATCGACTTGTCGGCGACCCCGGAGGCTCTCCGGGAGCGGGCCGTCCACAGCGGCATGGCGATTGCCGCCGGGCCCGGCTTCTCCAGCGACGAGCTGCGCCGAGACCTTGAGGACGCGGGCGTCAAGGACGCCATCGTCGTGCCCATGCGGTCCGGGTCGGCGGTCATCGGGACGCTTGAGGTGGCCGGCCGGCTGGGCGCCAGGGCCACCTTCGGGGCCGATGACGTGCGGCTGTTGGAGACGGTGGCTGCGCATGCCGCTGTGGCGGTCGAGAACTCGCGGCTGGTGGACCGGCTGCGGTTCGATGCGCATCATGACGCGCTGACCGGCCTGCCGAACCGGCGCCGGATGATGGCCGCCCTTGAGGAGGCCGTCAAGGTACGCGCCCCGGGCGAGATTGTCGCCGTGATCCAGTTCGATGTATCGGGGCTGCGGGACGTCAACGAGTCCCTTGGCCACGCCGCCGGCGACAAGCTGCTCGCCGAGGTGGCGCGCCGGCTGCGTTCCCTCGCCCCGCCCGCCGCGCTGGTGGCCCGGGTCGGCGGCGACGAGTTCGCGATGACGCTTCGGATGACGGCTACCGAGGAGGCCGTGGACCTGGCGACCGAGCTGCGCCGCTCGTTGCAGGACCCGATGGAGATCGGTTCGCTCACGCTGGACGTGGATACCGCCGTCGGGATCGCGGTACACCCGGATCACGGGTCGGAACCGGCCGCGCTGCTGCAGCGGGCCGACGTGGCCAACCAGGCGGCCAAGTCCATGTCTTCGGCGGTGCAGGCGTTCAACCTGGGCCTGGAGTCGCGTTCCGCGCGACGGCTGGGGCTGGCCGGGGATCTGCGCCGGGCCCTGGAGAACGGCGAGATCGAGGTCGTCTTCCAGCCGAAGGTGACGCTCGGCACCCGGCAACTGATCGGGGTGGAGTGCCTGGCCCGGTGGGAGCACAGCGCACACGGCTCGGTGTCGCCGGAGGACTTCGTCGCGGTCGCGGAGCACACCGGTCAGCTCAACCGGCTCACCGAGACCGTGCTCAAGGAGGGCCTGCGTCGCTGCCGGCAGTGGGCCGACGCCAGCCGGCCGCTCAACGTCGCGGTGAACCTGTCCTCGCGCACCCTGGTCGATCCGGAGTTCCCCGGCCGGGTGGCGGCGCTGCTGGAGGAGTACGGGGTGGCGCCGCACCAGTTGACGCTGGAGATCAGTGAGGCCGGGGTGACCAGCGAGAGCGAGCGGCCGATGCCGAGCCTGCGCCGGCTGCACGAGCTGGGGGTACGGCTGGCGGTCGACGACTTCGGCACCGGGTACTCGTCGCTGTCCCACCTTCGCCGGCTTCCGGTCGACGAGGTGAAGATCGACAAGACGTTCGTGCAGGGGATGGCGACCGACCCTGGTGATCTCGCGATCGTCCGCGCGGTGGTGGACTTGTCCCGGCATTTCGGGCTGGCCGTGATCGCCGAGGGCGTCGAGAGCGAGCTGACACTCACTCTCCTGGAGGAGATCGGCTGTGACATCGGGCAGGGCTTCCTGTTCAGCCGCCCGCTGCCGTACGACCGCCTGGAGGCCTGGTTCGCCGCGCAGACCGAGCCCGAACCGACGGCGGTCGGTGGCGAGGTCCGCCGCCTGCGCGCGGTCCCCTGACGCACGCCTAACCGGGTTCGCGATCGGTACCGTGGTTGTGTACTCTTACCCGGGTGCGTTTCCGGGTGGGAAGCCGCACGCCCCCTTAGCTCAGTCGGCAGAGCGTCTCCATGGTAAGGAGAAGGTCTACGGTTCGATTCCGTAAGGGGGCTCCACGGCGGTGTAGCTCAGTTGGCAGAGCAAGCGGCTCATAATCGCTGTGTCGCCGGTTCAAGTCCGGCCACCGCTACGAACGGCAGGCACCACCGATCACGGGCGCCGTCTGGCGCCCGCTTTGCATCTGGTCGAGGACAGCGACTATCCTGGACCGCCGGGTAACCACTTTGTAGCGAGGAAGGCACTCCGCCGTGGCCAAGGCGACCGACATCCGTCCCAAGATCACGCTGGCGTGCACGGAGTGCAAAGAGCGCAACTACATCACGCGGAAGAACCGGCGCAACGACCCCGACCGGATGGAGCTGCGCAAGTTCTGCCCGCGGGAGCGGAAGCACACGCTGCACCGCGAGACCCGCTAGTCCTGCCGCGGGATGCCGCTGAACCCCGCGCGCGCCGGGCACACGTACCCGCCCGCCCCGCCCTACCTCGTGGGACGGGAGAAGATCCGTGAGTTCGCCGAGGCGATCGGCGCCACCGACGCCGCCTACCTGGACCCGGAGGCGGCCCGTGCCCTGGGCCATCCGGATGTGATCGCGCCGCCGACGTTCCCGATGGTGCTGGCCGGGTCCGGGACCCGCGCGATGGTCGGCGATCCCGAGCTGGGCCTGGACTTCAGCCGAGTGCTCCACGGCGACCAGCGGTTCAGCTACACCCGGCCGGTACGGGCTGGGGACCGCCTGACCTGCACGACCACGATCGAGACGATCACCTCCCGCGCCGGCAGCGACATGATCACGAGCCGCACCGACATGATCGACGAGGACGGCGAGCCGGTCGTGTCCGCGTGGTCGATCCTCGTGATGCGGGGGGTGTGAGCGCCGTGGAGCTGCCCGCCCACACGTTCCGGATCACCCGCGCCGACCTGGTGCGCTACGCCGGGGCGTCGGGCGACTTCAATCCGATCCACTGGAGCGACCGGATCGCCCGCGGCGTCGGGCTGCCCGGGGTGATCGCGCACGGCATGTTCACCATGGCGCTGGTCGGGCGGGCGGTCACCGCGTGGGCCGGTGACCCGGCCGCCGTCGTGGACTACCGGGTCCGGTTCACCCGGCCCGTGGTGGTACCCGACACCGACGACGGCACCGAGCTGGTGGTGAGCGCGGTGGTCAAGAGCACCACCGGGGAGGGGTACCACGTGCTGGACCTGACCGCCACATGCCAGGGGGAGAAGGTACTCGCCCAGGCGCGGGCGACGGTCCGGACATTGGCCGGCTGACCTGCCCGAGCCGGGCCGGCTTGGGAAATGCGCGCACTTACCCGTACACTGGTCGGCCGTGGGGTGACTGACCCCTGGCCAAGCGTGCCAGGGGGTTTGCATTCCCACATAGGGGTGTGGCGCAATTGGTAGCGCAGCGGTCTCCAAAACCGCAGGTTGCAGGTTCGAGTCCTGTCGCCCCTGCGGCCGACGAAAGAGGTGTTGTGCCCGCCGCGCCGCAGCGAGCGCACGGCAGCCGGGCAGCGCGCAACGCGTGACCCAACCACCCCCGCGACACGGAAGAGGGCGAAGTGGCGCAGAGAAAGCGGCGGCGGGGCAAGGACGCCGTTGACGAAGACCTCGACGAGGTACTCGACACCACCGACGACGACGTGGACGAGGACCCCGACGTCGAGGAGACCGACGAGGCCGAGGACGAGCCCGTCGCCACCCGGCGCCGCGGCGGTACCGCCATCAAGGTCAAGAAGGCGGAGGCCGACACCGACAAGCTCACCAAGGTCAAGTCTGAGGACCGGGTGGGCATCCTCGGCCGGCTGCTGCGGTTCTTCCGTGAGGTCGTCGCCGAGCTGCGCAAGGTCATCTGGCCGACGCGCAAGGAGCTGCTGACGTACGCCACCGTGGTGGTCGTCTTCGTCACGGTGATCGTGACGATCGTCGCGCTGATGGACACGGGCTTCGCCTGGGCCGTGCTCAAGGTCTTCGGCGGCGGCAAGAGCAAGTAGGGAAGAGAGCTAGAGCGTGCCTGAGTACGACGAGACCCCCCGGACCACCGACGACGGGGCCGAGGTCGACGAGGCCCCCACGGCGGGGCCGGCCCCCGCATCGAGCCGCCCGTCCGCCGCGGTCGCCACCGTCGACGCCGACGAGGATGAGGACCCGGTCGCCGCGTTGCGCCAGTCGCTGCGCTTCGCGCCCGGGGACTGGTACGTCGTCCACTCGTACGCCGGGTACGAGAACAAGGTCAAGGCCAACCTGGAGACGCGGATCAGCAGCCTGGACATGGAGGAGTACATCTTCCAGGTCGAGGTGCCGACGCGCGAAGAGGTCGAGGTCAAGAACGGCAAGCGACTCAACGTCCAGAACAAGGTGTTCCCCGGATACATCCTGGTCCGGATGGAGCTGACCCCGGAGTCGTACTCCTGCGTGCGCAACACCCCAGGCGTCACCGGTTTCGTCGGCGCCACCGACCGCGCCGACCGGCCCGCCCCGCTCTCGCTCGACGAGGTCATCAAGTGGCTGGCGCCGGCCGTGACGGCCGAGAAGTCCAAGGCCAAGCCCGAGGTCAAGGTCCTCGACTTCGAGGTCGGCGACTCGGTGACGGTAACCGACGGCGCGTTCGCCTCGCTGCCGGCCACGATCAGCGAGATCAACCCCGACCAGCAGAAGCTCAAGGTCCTGGTCTCGATCTTCGGCCGGGAGACGCCGGTCGAGCTCAACTTCAACCAGGTCGCCAAGATCTAACGGCTCCTGCTTTCGCCACGACCATCACCACCAGCCCAGGAAGACAGCCATGCCTCCGAAGAAGAAGCTCGTCAAGACCTTCACGCTTCAGTTGCCGGCGGGCCAGGCCACTCCGGCACCGCCGGTGGGTCCCGCGCTCGGCCAGCACGGCGTGAACATCATGGAGTTCGTCAAGCGGTACAACGCCGAGACGGAGTCCCAGCGCGGCGACATCGTGCCCGCCCAGATCAGCGTGTACGAGGACCGCTCGTTCACCTTCATCCTCAAGACGCCGCCCGCCGCCCGGCTGCTGATCAAGGCCGCCGGCGTGCAGAAGGGCTCCGGCGTACCGCAGAAGGACAAGGTGGGCTCGATCACCAGGGGCCAGCTGCGCGAGATCGCCGAGAAGAAGATGTCCGACCTCAACGCCAACGACGTCGAGCAGGCCGAGAAGATCATAGCCGGCACCGCCCGGTCGATGGGCATCACCATCAAGGAATAGTCCCCTGACGACGACCAGTCCGGCTCGGCGGCTCTGACGCCGTGCGCGACCCGGACCGGTCGGTGGGAGGGCCTGCGGCCCGAGGACCACGAGGAGCGAAGACACATGCAGCACGGCAAGAACTACCGGAAGGTCGCCGAACTGGTCGACCGGTCCACGCTGTACACCCCGCTGGAGGCGATCAAGCTCGCCAAGCAGACCAGCACCGTCAAGTTCGACCCCACCGTCGAGGTGGCCATGCGCCTCGGGGTCGACCCCCGCAAGGCCGACCAGATGGTCCGGGGAACGGTCCACCTGCCGCACGGCACGGGTAAGACGGTCCGGGTGATCGTCTTCGCCGCCGGGGCGAAGGCCGCCGAGGCCGAATCGGCCGGCGCTGACGAGGTCGGCAGCGAGGACCTGGTGGCCCGGATCCAGGAGGGCTGGCTGGACTTCGACGCCGCGGTGGCGACGCCCGACCAGATGGCCAAGATCGGCCGGATCGCGCGGATCCTGGGCCCGCGCGGTCTGATGCCGAACCCGAAGACGGGTACGGTCACCATGGACGTCGCCAAGGCGGTCACCGACATCAAGGGCGGCAAGATTAACTTCCGGGTGGACAAGCACGCCAACCTGCACCTGATCATCGGGAAGGCCTCGTTCCCCGAGGACCGGTTGATCGAAAACTACGCGGCGGTACTCGACGAGGTGCTGCGCTCCAAGCCGTCCGCGGCCAAGGGCAAGTACCTCAAGAAGATCTTCCTGACCACGACGATGGGCCCGGGCATCCCGGTCGACCCCAACCTCACCCGCAACCTCGTCGAGGCCAGTGGCGAGTCGTAGCCGGGCGGAACCCGCCTGCCGGCGCCGGAGTCCCGTGGAAACAACGGGTTCCGGCGCCGGTTGTCGTATGGCAGGGTAGGCGCCATGCGCCTGCACGAGGTTGGCTTCCGGTACGGTCGCCGCGGCGCCTGGGTGCTACGGGGAGCGTCTGTCGGCATCTCGCCCGGCGAGATCGTCGTGGTCCGGGGAAGCAACGGCGCCGGAAAGTCCACGCTGCTCGCGCTCTTCGCCGGGGTACTCCAGCCGGTGCAGGGTCAGGTCTACGACCGCCCCGCCCGGATCGGCTGGGTACCGGAATGGTTCCCGACCGAGCAGCCGTTCACGGTCAGCGGATACCTGACCACGATGGCCCGGCTGCACGGCGGTACCCCTGCGGCGGTGGAGCGCTGGATCTCCCGGCTCGGGCTCGCGTCGCTGCGTCACGAGCGGCTCCCCGCCCTGTCCAAGGGCACCGCGCAGAAGGTCGGGTTGGCGCAGGCATTGCTCGTCTCGCCCGACCTGCTGCTCCTCGACGAGCCCTGGGAAGGGCTGGACGTCGACACCCGCGAGCTCGTCCCCGACATCATCGACGAGGTGTTGGCCGCCGGCGGCGCGGTCCTGGTCAGTGACCACAGCGGCGACACCGGGCACCTGCCCGGCGTGACCGAGTGGGCTGTCGTCGACGGCGTCGTGTCGGTGGTGCGGCCCGGCAAGCGCAGCGAGGACCGGAACGGAGCGGGCGCGTGAGCGCATTGATCAAGATGCGGGTGCTGGCGTACGTGCGCACCGGCCGGTTCATCCTGCCGTTGCTCGCCACGCTCGTGGTGCTCGGCATCCTGTTCGGCGGCGGGCGCAGCAGCGCGGCCGCCGCGTACGGCACGTCGGCGCTGCTGCTCTTCCCGGTTCTGGCCTGGCAGACCAAGCTGCTGCTGGACACCGAGCCCGACGTGCAGCGCCGGCTGGCGCTGACCGCGCTCGGCTCGCGCCGGCGGGAGGTCACCGCCGGGCTGTGCGCCGCCGCGCTGACCGCGCTCCCGCTCATCCTGATCGCGCTCGTGCTGCCCTGGCTGTTCGACGCGGTCAACGGCGCCGGCGTCGGCTCCGGGATCCTGCTCGGCGTCTGGGCCCACCTGCTCGTCGCGCTGCCGGCCCTGGCGGTCGGGGCGTGGAGCAGCCGGGTCATCTCGGGCAGCGCGGGCCGGGCGACGGCGGTACTGACCGGTGGGATCGTGCTCGCGTACGTGGTCGGGCTGCGCGGTTCGCCGGTACCGTGGCTGGCTCCGCCACTGGTGTCCACGGCCCGCGTCATGGACGCCAACCCGAATGCCACGGTCGTGACCGGGCTGACGATCTGGGGCCTGGTCTGGGTCGCGGTCGCGGTCGCCGGCTACGGCTGGCTGCGCCGCACCCGCGCCTGACCCGATTTGGCCGGCGGCGAGCCGGTCGCGTACCCTTGTCGCGGAAATCCACCCGAAGACCGCTGGTCACCAGGGCTCGCCCTGGTCGAAGGCTCCGCTCGCGAGCGGACGACCCGCGCAGGGCGGCACGCTAGTCGTGGCTTCGCCATGCCTGCCCCGTGCGCCCTGCGCCGGGGCCTCCCTCGTTGTCGGGGCGTTGGAACACCAGCCCAGGACAACCGAGAGGAGGGACATGGCGGACAAGGTTCGAGCCGACAAGGCCACCGCCGTCGCCGAGCTGACCGAGCACTTCCGCAGCTCAGCGGCGACCGTGCTGACCGAGTACCGCGGGCTGACCGTCCGGCAGATCACCAGTCTGCGGCGCTCGCTCGGCCGGCAGACCACGTACTCGGTCGCGAAGAACACGCTCGCGAAGCGGGCCGCGGCGGACGCCGGCATCGCCGGCCTCGACGAACTGTTCACCGGTCCTACCGCACTCGCTTTCGTCTCCGGCGATCCGGTCGAGGCGGCGAAGAGCCTGCGCGACTTCGCGAAGGCCAACCCGCTGCTCGTCATCAAGGGCGGCGTGTTCGAGGGCAAGGCGATCAGCGCGGCCGAGGTCGGCAGGCTCGCCGACCTGGAGTCCCGTGAGGTGCTGCTGGCCAAGCTGGCCGGCGCGATGAAGGCGAACCTGAGCAAGGCCGCGGCCACGTTCCAGGCGCCGCTGTCGCAGTTCGTCCGCACGGTGGCCGCTCTGCAGGACAAGCGCGAGAAGGACAGTGGGTCGGCTCCGGCCGACGAGTAACCCATCAGCCAGTACGGAAAGGAAAGCCGACCCATCATGGCGAAGCTGAGCACCGACGAACTCCTCGACGCGTTCAAGGAGATGACGCTGATCGAGCTCTCCGAGTTCGTGAAGCAGTTCGAGGACACGTTCGACGTCAAGGCGGCCGCGCCGGTCGCGATGGCGACCGCCGGCCCGGCCGTGGCCGAGGCCCCGGTCGAGGAGGAGAAGGACGAGTTCGACGTCGTCCTCGAGGCCGACGGCGGCAAGAAGATCCAGGTCATCAAGGTCGTCCGCGAGCTGACCGGCCTGGGCCTGAAGGAGGCCAAGGACGTCGTCGAGGCGGCGCCCAAGGCGATCCTGGAGAAGGCCAACAAGGAGAACGCGGAGAAGGCCAAGGCCAAGCTCGAGGCCGAGGGCGCCAAGGTCTCCCTCAAGTAACAGGTACCCGTTGCCTCGCGCTCGCCCCGGCCGCCGGCCGGGGCGAGCGGCGTTTCAGCGAGCGCGCGAGGCCCGGGCGGCGATCACCGCGTGGGCCACCTGGGCCACCACCCAGACCGCGAGCGCCACCAGAAGCGCCCGGCGCCAACCGGGGCGGACCGGGCGCCGGGAACGGTCGACGTGCTGCCGGACGGGGCGGCCATGACGATCATCCAGCAACTGTCAAGGGGGCCCCATCGGGCGGCAACGCGGCCCGCGGCATGGTCAGCCGCACCCGTACCGATCCCGACACAGCACTTGACGTGGCTGCCATCAGACAGGCACGCTAAGTCTGCAACGCTTCCGCGGATGCACGAGAGCCGCCGACACGTGGCCCCGGGTTCAGACCCCTGGGAGACCTCGTCTGGTTGACCGTGTGGTGGTGACTTGGCAGCGGTTAGCCTTTCGGCTACACTGCTAGTTTGCGCTGCCTTCCGCCTTAGCCCCGGAGTAGATTGCCCGTTTCGGGTAGTTCAACAGGGGCCTATCGGAGTGCACGCATAACGGCCGTTGCAGCACCACAGGTCCTCGGAAGGACGCATCTTGGCAGCTTCCCGCCCTGCGAAGACCAACCGCACGTCGAGCGCTTTCGCCCCCCGCCGGATCTCGTTCGGCAGGATCACCGAACACCTTGAAGTCCCCAACCTCCTGGCCATCCAAACCGAGTCCTTCGACTGGTTGGTGGGCAACGAGGCCTGGCAGACGCGTTCGGCTGACGATCCACACGCTCGTTCGGGCCTCGCGGAGATCCTCGACGAAATCAGCCCTATTGAGGACTTCCAAGGCACTATGTCGCTCTCCTTCTCCTCGCCGCGCTTCGACGAGGTGAAGGCGTCGATCGAGGAGTGCAAGGAGAAGGACCTCACCTACTGCGCCCCGCTGTTCGTGACCGCGGAGTTCACCAACCACACCACCGGCGAGATCAAGAGCCAGACGGTGTTCATGGGGGACTTCCCGATGATGACGCCCAAGGGCACCTTCATCATCAACGGCACCGAGCGGGTCGTGGTCAGCCAGCTCGTCCGCTCGCCGGGCGTGTACTTCGACAAGCAGCCGGACAAGACCTCCGACCGCGACCTGTCCAGCGTGCGGGTGATCCCGAGCCGGGGGGCCTGGCTGGAGTTCGACATCGACAAGCGCGACACGGTCGGGGTACGCGTCGACCGCAAGCGCCGCCAGGCCGTCACCGTCCTGCTCAAGGCCATCGGCTGGACCAACGAGCAGATCCGGGAGAGGTTCGGCTGGTCCGAGCTGATGATGACCACGCTGGAGAAGGACCACATCGCCGGCCAGGACGAGGCGCTGCTGGACATCTACCGCAAGCTGCGCCCCGGCGAGCCGCCGACCCGCGAGAACGCCCAGACCCTGCTGGACAACCTCTTCTTCAACCCGAAGCGGTACGACGTCGCGAAGGTCGGCCGGTACAAGGTCAACAAGAAGCTCCAGCTGGACCTGCCGATCAGCACCGGCGTGCTGACCCAGGACGACATCGTCGCGACGGTGGAGTACCTGTGCCGGCTGCACAGCGGTGAGGAGGGGTACGAGCCCGACGATATCGACCACTTCGGCAACCGGCGCCTGCGCACCGTGGGCGAGCTGATCCAGAACCAGGTCCGGGTCGGCCTGTCGCGCATGGAGCGGGTGGTCCGGGAGCGGATGACCACCCAGGACGTCGAGGCGATCACGCCGCAGACCCTGATCAACATCCGTCCGGTGGTGGCCGCGATCAAGGAGTTCTTCGGCACCTCCCAGCTGTCCCAGTTCATGGACCAGACCAACCCGCTAGCGGGCTTGACCCACCGCCGGCGCCTGTCGGCGCTGGGGCCGGGCGGTCTGTCCCGGGAACGGGCCGGCTTCGAGGTCCGTGACGTGCACCCGTCCCACTACGGCCGGATGTGCCCGATCGAGACGCCGGAAGGCCCGAACATCGGTCTCATCGGCGCGCTGTCCACGTTCGCCCGGGTCAATCCGTTCGGGTTCATCGAGACGCCGTACCGCAAGGTGGTGGGCGGCAAGGTGACCGACCAGATCGACTACCTGACCGCCGACGAGGAGGACCGGCACGTCATCGCGCAGGCCAACTCCGCGCTGATGAGCGACGGCCGGTTCGCCGACGAGCGGGTGCTGGTCCGGCGCAAGGGCGGCGAGGTCGACAACGTCGCGCCCGACGAGGTCGACTACATGGACGTCTCGCCGCGCCAGATGGTGTCGGTCGCGACGGCCATGATCCCGTTCCTGGAGCACGACGACGCCAACCGGGCCCTCATGGGCGCCAACATGCAGCGTCAGGCGGTACCGCTGGTCAAGGCCGAGGCGCCGCTCGTGGGCACCGGCATGGAGTACCGGGCCGCGGTCGACGCCGGTGACGTGGTGGTGGCCGAGGCCGGTGGTGTGGTCGAGGACCTGTGCGCGGACTACATCACCGTGCACCAGGACGACGGGCACCGCCGCACGTACCTGCTGCACAAGTTCCGCCGCTCCAACGCCGGCTCCTGCGTCAACCAGAAGCCGATCGTGTTCGAGGGCGACCGGATCGAGGACGGCCAGGTCATCGCGGACGGCCCGTGCACCGACGACGGCGAGATGGCGCTCGGGCGCAACCTGCTGGTGGCGTTCATGCCGTGGGAGGGGCACAACTACGAGGACGCGATCATCCTGTCCCAGAAGCTCGTGCAGAACGACGTGCTGACCTCGATCCACATCGAGGAGCACGAGGTCGACGCGCGCGACACCAAGCTGGGGCCGGAGGAGATCACCCGGGACATCCCGAACGTCAGCGAGGAGATGCTGGCGGACCTGGACGAGCGGGGGATCATCCGGATCGGCGCCGAGGTGGTACCGGGCGACATCCTGGTCGGCAAGGTCACGCCCAAGGGTGAGACCGAGCTGACCCCGGAGGAGCGGCTGCTGCGCGCGATCTTCGGCGAGAAGGCCCGCGAGGTGCGCGACACCAGCCTCAAGGTGCCGCATGGCGAGATGGGTACGGTCATCGGGGTCCGCACGTTCTCCCGCGAGGACGGCGACGAGCTGTCCCCCGGCGTCAACGAACTGGTCCGGGTCTACGTGGCCCAGAAGCGGAAGATCCAGGACGGCGACAAGCTCGCCGGACGCCACGGCAACAAGGGCGTCATCTCCAAGATCCTGCCGGTCGAGGACATGCCGTTCCTGGCGGACGGCACGCCGGTCGACATCGTGCTCAACCCGCTGGGCGTGCCGAGCCGGATGAACATCGGCCAGGTCCTGGAGACCCACCTCGGCTGGGTGGCCAAGACCGGCTGGAAGGTCGACGGCCACGACAGCGACTGGCGGCGGGCGCTGCGGTCGATCGGGGCGGGCGAGTCCACCCCGGACACCAAGGTGGCCACGCCGGTCTTCGACGGTGCCAAGGAGGAGGAGATCTCGGGCCTGCTCCACTCGACCCTGCCCAACCGCGACGGTACCCAGATCGTCGGCGCGAGCGGCAAGGCGCAGCTGTTCGACGGGCGTTCCGGCGAACCGCTGCCCGACCCGATCGCGATCGGCTACATCTATATCCTCAAGCTGAACCACCTGGTCGACGACAAGATCCACGCGCGCTCGACCGGCCCGTACTCGATGATCACCCAGCAGCCGCTGGGTGGTAAGGCGCAGTTCGGTGGCCAGCGGTTCGGTGAGATGGAGTGCTGGGCCATGCAGGCCTACGGCGCCGCCTACGCCCTGCAGGAGCTGCTCACCATCAAGTCCGACGACGTCCTCGGCCGGGTCAAGGTGTACGAGGCGATCGTCAAGGGCGAAAACATTCCGGAACCGGGCATTCCCGAGTCCTTCAAGGTACTGCTCAAGGAGCTCCAGTCGTTGTGCCTCAACGTCGAGGTGCTGTCCAGCGACGGGGTCGCCCTGGAGATGCGGGAGACCGACGACGAGGTCTTCCGTGCCGCCGAGGAACTCGGCATCGACCTGAGCCGGCGCGAGCCGTCCTCGGTCGAGGAAGTGTGACGTAACCGGAGTTCGACAAGAAGAAGGACATAACACGTGCTCGACGTCAACTTCTTTGACGAGTTGCGCATCGGCCTGGCGACCGCGGACGACATCCGCCAGTGGTCGCACGGCGAGGTCAAGAAGCCCGAGACGATCAACTACCGCACCCTCAAGCCGGAGAAGGACGGGCTCTTCTGCGAGAAGATCTTCGGTCCCACCCGCGACTGGGAGTGCTACTGCGGCAAGTACAAGCGGGTCCGGTTCAAGGGGATCATCTGTGAGCGCTGCGGCGTCGAGGTGACCCGGGCCAAGGTACGACGGGAGCGGATGGGCCACATCGAGCTGGCCGCTCCGGTCACCCACATCTGGTACTTCAAGGGGGTACCGAGCCGGCTGGGCTACCTGCTCGACCTGGCGCCCAAGGACCTCGAAAAGATCATCTACTTCGCGTCGTACGTGATCACGAGCGTGAACACCGAGGCGCGGCACCGCGACATGTCCACGATCGAGAGCGAGATCGGCGCCGAGAAGCGGCACGCCGAGAACGCCCGCGACGCGGAGATCGAGAAGCGCGCCGCCAAGCTGGAGCAGGACCTGGCCGAGCTGGAGGCGGAGGGCGCCAAGGCCGACGTGCGGCGCAAGGTCAAGGAGTCCGGCGAGCGGGAGATGCGCCAGATCCGCGACCGGGCGCAGCGCGAGATCGACCGGCTCGACGAGGTGCTGGACACGTTCCGGAAGCTGGAGCCCAAGCAGCTGGTCACCGACGAGATGCTGTACCGGGAGCTGCGCGACCGGTTCGGCGAGTACTTCACCGGGGCGATGGGCGCCGAGGCGATCAAGGCGCTGATCGAGAACCTCGACCTCGACAACGAGGCCGAGGAGCTGCGCGAGGTCATCCGGTCCGGCAAGGGCCAGCGCAAGATCCGGGCGCTCAAGCGGCTCAAGGTCGTGGCGGCGTTCCTGAACACCAACAACTCGCCGCTGGGCATGGTGCTGGACTGCGTACCGGTGATCCCGCCGGACCTGCGCCCGATGGTGCAGCTCGACGGTGGCCGGTTCGCCACCAGTGACCTCAACGACCTGTACCGCCGGGTCATCAACCGCAACAACCGGCTCAAGCGCCTGATCGACCTGGGCGCGCCCGAGATCATCGTCAACAACGAGAAGCGGATGCTCCAGGAGGCCGTCGACGCGCTGTTCGACAACGGCCGCCGGGGTCGTCCGGTCACCGGCCCGGGCAACCGGCCGCTGAAGTCGCTGTCCGACATGCTCAAGGGCAAGCAGGGCCGGTTCCGGCAGAACCTGCTGGGCAAGCGCGTCGACTACTCCGGTCGCTCGGTCATCGTGGTCGGCCCGCAGCTCAAGCTGCACCAGTGCGGCCTGCCCAAGCAGATGGCGCTGGAGCTGTTCAAGCCGTTCGTGATGAAGCGGCTGGTCGACCTCAACCACGCGCAGAACATCAAGAGCGCGAAGCGCATGGTCGAGCGGGCCCGTCCGGTCGTCTGGGACGTGCTCGAAGAGGTCATCGCGGAGCACCCGGTGATGCTGAACCG
>WNFV01000698.1_pt1 | contig 45667 bp, 50 predicted proteins | sample 5400101 | NCBI WGS metagenome assembly WNFV01 (sample SAMN13153361, study PRJNA577476) | soil metagenome | isolation source: 115 cm soil or saprolite under grassland replicate 1 | place: USA:California | collected 2016-06-15 | reverse complement strand
GTCCCAGTCCGGCCAGGCGTCGCCGCGCGACAACGTGGTGTTCGAGGCCGGGCTGTTCGGCGGCGCGCTCGGCATCCGGCGCACGTTCATCCTCCACGCACAAGGTTCGAAGCTGCCGAGCGACCTGCTCGGGCTGACCTCCGTCCGCTATGACCCGGCCACCAGCCCGGCTGAGGTTCGCGCGATCAACCAGAAGCTCCGCAAGGCGATCGAGACCGAGGGTCGCCGCGGACCAGTCGAGGGGCTGTGGTGGCAGCTCTCGCTTACCATGCGGAGCGAGGAAGAACCGTCGGCAGTGAGCCTCCTGCGCATCTCGCGGGACCGCGACGGTGGCCTGACCGTGAACGGCCGGGCCTGGCAGGAGGATGGCACCCTGTCGGCCCGCTACTGGAGCGAGGCTGCGAAGGAGCGCAGGGATCCGGCCGGCATCTTCTACTTCTGGAAGGGCGAGCGCCCTCGGCACCCGAATGCCCCGCAGCTCGAGGGCACCGGCGAGATCAGGGTGGAGACCGCCGACCGCGCCACCGGGTACTGGACGACACGGTCGGATCGCGACCCCGGGCTGAATGCTCGAACCGCCGGCGTCTACCTCCGAGCCGACCCCTCAGACCTCCAGGTCCTCGACGGCGGGACCGAGGACGAGCGGGCCGAGCTCATCGCCCGGCGCCTAAGCGAGTGGAAGTCGGCCGCAAACGCGTTCTGAGCAGGGCGACCCTACCTGCGCTCTCCCTCCGAGCGCTCAGAAATCGCCTCGACGAGCTCACCGGTCTTCTTCTCGTCGTCGCTGAGGATGAGCGCGATGTCGGCCTGGGCGACGATGCCGACGAGCCTGCCGTCCTGGACGACGGGCAGCCGCCGAACCTGGTGGCGGGCCATCAGCCCGAGCGCCTCTGCGAGATCCTTGTCGGGCTCGACGCTGATGAGGTCCTGGGAGTACACGTCCCCGACCGTCGTCGTCGCGAGGTCGGCCGCCTCGGCGACCACTCTCGTCGTGATGTCTCGGTCGGTGATCATCCCCACGAGCGTGTCGCCGTCGGTGATCGGAAGCGATCCGATGTGCTCGTTTCGCATCAGCCGCGCGGCCTCGACCACGGATGCCGACGGGCCAATCGAGCGAGGATCACCGGTCATCGCGTCGCGCACCCTGTTCACCATCATGCCTCCTCTCGTTTACAGGGTCGATCCTAGCCCTGGTGCTCTAATGATGGCGAAGGCCGTTCTCGCCCCAGAAAGGTCAGTCGAAATAGCTATCGGTAGAACATCGCAGGGTTGTCTAAACGTGTTGGGCTACGACTGACCGGCTGCCTTACTCGACAAGCTGGGGGTCACTGGTTCGAGCCCGGTGTCTTCGGGGTTGCCTCGCCCTGCGTCGCCTGCCCCACGTGGCAAGACAATGGCAAGTTTGGGCCCAAATGAGGAAAGGAGCGATGTTGACGATCGCGACGTCGCGCCACTTCGCATACGAGAAGACAGTCGAGTCGCGTCTCGCCCCCGGTGCGCTCGACGACGGGAGCGCCGAGGTTTCAGCTCGGGTACGAGCTCGCCGGCAACCGAACGGACGGTGAGCATAGCTAGCGTACGGAGATGGATTTCGAGGCGATCGACGATGCGTTTCGCGCGAGCCCGCTGATGCAAGAACTGACCGATGTTTTCGAGAGCGGGGAATTCAACCGCTTTGACGCGGACGCGAAACGACAACACTTCGTGCCGCGGTTCCTGCTTGGGCACTTCGCCGTCCAGCTAGGCGAGAGTGAACTTCTCTACCAGCTCGATGTCGCAACCGGGGTTGCGTTGCGGGTCAAGTCGTCCGAGGCGGCGTCGCGACGCTACTTCTACGCGTTGCTGGACGAGGAGGGCAACCGGAACAATCGCATCGAAGGGTTCCTCTCGCGCGTCGAAGCCCATGCGGCCGATGCGCTGGACCGCTACGCCGACGGCCCTCATCGAGGACGAGCGCACGCACGAGCACGACTAGCTTTCGACGAGGGAATGACGCGTTCCTAACCGCCGCGCGTCCTGGCGGCCGCCTTGAGCGCCGCGAGCCGCTCGAGGCTCGCGGTCGGCCAAACCGCTTTCGTGTCGTAGTACTCCTCGAACGCCGGCACCGACTCCGGCAGCGCGACCCAGTCCAGCTTCGACCGCGTGTAGATGTGGACGTCTGGCGCCACGGCGGAGGGGTCGTCGAGCGTGCCGCCGCGGACGAACAGGACGTCGGGCCGACTGTAACGGCTGAAGGCCGCGATCTGACACCTCGGGCAGCGGTAGATCGTCTGCGTGCTCCCGTCGTCGCGAGGCACCTGGACCGGTTCCGATGCGCCGGTCAGCACCTTCACGCGGTCCGCTTCGATGAGCAGGTTGATGACGAAGGCGCTTCCGGTCTGCCGCTGGCAGTTCAAGCAATGACAGCAGTGGGTGAAGAGCGGCTCGGACTCCACCCGGTAGCGGAGCTCCCCGCACGAGCAGCCACCCTCACATGGAAAGCTCAACTCTCTCCTCCTCGACAGAGAGCCAGTTCACGCGCTGTCGATTGACGCTCGAGACCGCGCATAGCCGAGCTCGCGGAGCGCGTCGCCCATCTCCCCGAGGGTGGCCGGATCGTCGATCGTGGCCGGGGTCGTGTAGTCCTCTCCGTCCGCGATCCGGCGCATTGTGCCGCGCAGGATCTTCCCTGATCGAGTCTTTGGTAGTCGCTCAACGACGGCCGCCTTCTTGAAAGATGCGACGGGGCCGATCCGCTCGCGCACGAGCTGCACTGTCTCGGCCACGAGATCCGCGTGGGGACGCTCCACACCGGCCTTCAGGACGAGGAAGCCGACCGGCAGCTGTCCTTTGAGCTCATCCGCCACCCCGATCACGGCGGCTTCTGCAACGTCCGCGTGCGAGGCCAGGACTTCCTCGATTGCACCCGTCGAGAGGCGGTGGCCGGCGACGTTGATGACGTCGTCGGTACGGGACATGACGAAGACATAGCCATGCTCGTCGATGAAACCAGCGTCCGCGGTCTGGTAGTAGCCCGGGAAACTGGAGAGGTACACCTCACGAAAGCGCTCGTTCGCGTTCCACAGGGTCGGTGAAGACCCCGGAGGCATCGGAAGCTTCACCACCAACGCCCCAATCTCTCCGCTCGGGCAATCGTCGCCGTCGGTGGCCAGGACGTGCAAGTCCCATCCCGGTGCGCATCGACCCGCGGACCCCGGCTCTACCGGCAGCCGCTCGATACCGAGGCAGGTTGCGGCGATTGCCCACCCGGTCTCCGTCTGCCACCAGTGGTCGATCACTGTGCCCATGCGAGCGTCTCTGGATCGGTGCGTTCGCCGGCAAGGAAGAGGGCGCGAAAACCGGACAGGTCGTATCGGCCGATGTGAGCGCCCTCAGGGTCCTGCTGCCTGATCGCGCGGAAGGCGGTGGGAGCTGTGAAGAGGGTGCACACGCCGTGGTCTGCAATCACTCGCCAGAAGGCTCCGGGATCCGGCGTGCCGACCGGCTTTCCCTCGTAGAGGACGGTCGTCGAACCGTGGAAGAGCGGGCCGTAAACGATGTAGGAGTGGCCCACAACCCAGCCGACGTCGGAGGCGGCCCAAAAGACCTCACCGGGCTCGACGTCGTAGATGTGCTTCATCGTCCAAGCGAGCGCAACGGCGTGCCCGCCATTGTCGCGAACGATCCCCTTCGGCTGTCCGGTGGTTCCCGACGTGTACAGGATGTAGAGGGGATCGGTCGCCTCGACGGAGACGCAGGGAGCTGGCTCGGCGCGGGAGACAGCTTCGTCCCAGTCGACGTCGCGCGGAGGATCGAGCTCGCCTTCGAGCATGGGCCGCTGGAGGATGATGCAGCGCTCGGGCTTTGAATCGGACATCGAAATCGCCGCGTCGAGCAGAGGCTTGTACGGAACGATTCCGGACGGTTCGACCCCGCAAGAGGCCGAAACGATCACCTTGGGCATCGCGTCTTCGATTCGGCTCGCGAGCTCGTGCGCAGCAAAACCCCCGAAGACGACGGAATGAATCGCGCCGATCCGTGCGCAGGCGAGCATCGCAACGACGGCTTCAGGCACCATCGGCATATAGACGATCACCCGGTCGCCGGGGCCGACGCCCTCAGCCACAAGGGCGCCCGCAAAGCGCGCGACTAGATCGCGCAACTCGCTATACGTGAAGCTTGCGGTTGTGGCCGTGACCGGTGAGTCGTAGATGAGAGCCAGTTGATCGCTCCGACCTCCTGCCACATGGCGGTCGAGAGCGTTGTGGCACGTATTCAGCCGCCCACCTGCAAACCAGCGGTAGAAGGGAGCTGAAGATCTGTCGAGGACGTGCTCCCACGGCTCGTCCCAGTCGATCGCCTCTGCAGCCTCACCCCAGAAATGCTCCGGATCGTCGAGCGAGTGGGAGTAGATCTCGTCGTAGCGGCCCATACGGCCCTTTTCAATCGGGAGCGGCGCGTTCGAGCGGGGCTGCCCTCAGCGACTTCGCTTCAAGCGCGTCGAGCTGATTGAGGACAGGCCGAAGCTATCGCGGTCTTCGACGCCGGTCAATTCCCGCGAGCGGAGTTTCCCGTTTACCACCAAGTAGAGAGCGGCCCCGCGACTCCCTCGTGTCAGCGATGTCAGCGGGGCGCTCATCGGCTGCCGAAGCGCGCCTCCTCGATCCTCGCAAGGAGATCGCGTCGACGTAACCGTCGGCGAGCAGCCGGTGCGAGGGATCGAGGTCATCGGCGAGCCGGATGCCGTGAGCGGCGGGTACCTCGCACGAAGCTTCGACAGCGGGGGCAACGCCGAACTGATGCACCTCACGATCGACGAAGACGGCCTCTTCCACTTCGCGGGCGGGGCCGACATCGCCCCTACCGCGCAACCGACCGCTGCGTCGACTGCGCGAGTTCGATCCACGCTCACGATCGCCGAAGATCGTCGATCGCTGATTGCAGGTATTTCAAGCCCTCTTCCGGACTCGAACGGAGACCTTCTCCTTACCATGAACGTGAGGAGGGGTCGATCCCATGTGCCACTGCCGCATGTAGGCCGCGTTCCGTGCCGAGCACAACACGGTGGACAAGATCGTCGATCGCCTGCGGTTTCATTCTTGACCGTGCGCGCCGAGCCTTCCAGAGGCGACGAGTCATGTTCCACCATCACTCGTCAACACATCTTGACAGTGGCGGAACAATGGCCAAAGTGATCAGTCTGGTCGCGTTGGGAACGTCCAGACGAACGGGTGAATTTTCGTCCAGCGCCGAATCGCTTGCTCGGGCGTTTGTCCCTTCGGCAGGGTGCAGCACGATGACTCCCGGCGGGACATCCAGCCGTCCGGCTTCCAGGAGACTTAGGTCGTCGAGCGGCCAATCGCAGCCAGCGTGGAACTGATGAGCAGCGAATCGATTGAGAGACGTCAACTTGGCTCAGCCGGCCCTTGGGTCTCGGCGCTCAGTCTGGGGTGCATGGGCATGTCCGGCACGTACGGGCAGGCTGATGAAGTCGAGAGTATCGCCACCGTGCGTGCCGCACTCGACGCCGGGATCAACTTACTCGATACGGGTGACTTCTACGGGATGGGCCAGAACGAGCTGTTGCTGCGCAGTGCGTTGCGCGGCAGGATTCGTGAACAGGTCCTGCTGAGCGTGAAGTTCGGTGTAATGCGCGATCCCGACGGCCGGATCCTCGGCAACGACGGCCGGATCCTCGGCAACGACGGCCGGATCCTCGGCAACGACGGCCGCCCGCAGGCCGTGAAGAACTTCCTCAGCCATTCGCTGACGAGGTTGGGAACCGATCACGTGGACATCTACCGGCCGGCCCGTGTCGACCCGAACGTTCCGATCGAGGAAACGGTCGGCGCAATTGCCGACCTCGTACAGGCCGGCCATGTGCGCCACGTCGGCCTTTCCGAGGCTGGTGCAGAGACGCTGCGGCGCGCCCACCGTGTGCATCCGATCGCCGATCTGCAGATCGAATACTCGCTCATCTCGCGCGGGATCGAGTCCAAGATCCTTGCTGTTTGTCGCGAGCTCGGCATTGGCGTCAGCGCCTACGGCGTCCTCTCGCGCGGCCTGATCAGCGGCCACTGGTCAAGAGACCGCGTGCTGGCGCCGGGCGACCTTCGTACCCTCGCGCCGCGATTCAACGATGACAACGTCGACCGCAACCTCTCACTCGTCGAGCGGCTGCGCGGCATAGCCGGAGCGAAGGGGGTGACCGTGGCGCAGTTGGCGATCGCCTGGGTGCTCTCGCGCGGAGGCGACGTCGTTGCGCTGGTGGGCGCGCGCACCCGTCAACGGCTGGCGGAAGCGCTCGGCGCGCTCGATTTCGAGTTCACGAACGCCGAGCTCATGGAGCTCGAGGAGGCTGTGCCGGCCAATGCCGTGGCAGGCGAGCGCTACAACGCTCAGCAGATGGCCCTACTCGACAGTGAGCGAAGCTGAGTGGACCCAACCCGCACGCCTCGCTCTGCACGGTCGTCTGGCGTTTGACCTCGCAGATGCGCTCGGCGAATTGCCGCTCTTCGCCGGAGTCGCAAAGCGGCACCTTCGTAAGGTCGCGGCCCTCGCTGAAACCGAGGAATTCTCTCCGAGAGACATTGTGGTGCAGATCGGAGAGCCGTCCGACGCCCTTTTATGATCATCAGTGGGCGAGCGAAGGTTGTCGGTAAGTCTCGACGCTCCCTCGGGATCGGTGACTACTTCGGCGAGTTGGGGTTGATCGATGGCGAGCCGCGCTCAGCGACGGTTGCCGCCGCCGACGAGCTACACCGGATGAAGCTTTCGCGCCGCCCGTTCTTCCGACTCCTCAACCAGGAGCCTCGGATCGCCACGGCAATGCTCGCCACGTTCGCCGCGCGAATCCGGGACCTCGAGCGACAGGCTCTGCTCTGAGGCCGGCAACCCAAGTCGGGACTGTGTCTTCGACGGGTTTGCCGCTGTTGGCCTCCTCCAGTTCCGTGCCGTCGTCTGCAAGGCGCTGAAACCGGCGCGAACCGGCGGAGGCACGGCGTCTCGGCAGTGCAGAGCAGTTACGACCGCACAGGGTCGCGGCCGTCGCGCTCGCCCCGGGCCAACTCCGTGTGACGGAGACGCCGGAGTATCTGGGCCGTGCAGTGGCCGCCCTCGCCGCTGACGGCGACGTCATGAACAAATCGGGCGCAACGCTCACCGTCGGCGAACTCGCCCGCGAATACGGCTTCACCGACGTCGACTGTTCGCAGCCGGAACCGTGGCGTCCCAAGGGCGCCGTCGGCAGCTCGTAGAACCGCGGGTGGGATTGATTCGTCCCGGGGCGAATCTGTGGCCTCCCGTAGCGGCCCGTAGCGAGGATCCGTCCGATGAGTCACGACGCATGGATCGGAGTTCACGTTCGTTCTGGGCGTTGTTTTCCTCGGCGATCTGATCGTCACCGCCGCGTAGAAGGCGCTCGTACACCTGACCCGCGACCCTGCGAGTTCGCGTATGCGCAGTGACCCGAAACCATGACGGATGACCGATGACCGAGCTTTAGCCCGAGAACTCGAGGGCTTCGGCATGCCCGATGACCTCGGCCGGCGTCGGCGGCTCGAGCAGAGTGTTGATCACCGCTTCGGCAAGCGGGTCGCTTGTCTCGCGGTAGCGGCTCGTCGCGAGCCTGAGATCGTACTCGGTCCGGCGCAGATCGACGTCGGGCCCGAGAAGCGCCCAGTACGCGCCTGGCTCACCCTGGTAAGGCATGCCGATGCTGCCCGGATTCACGGAGCGCACACTCGCCACGACGCGGTCGAACTGGATGTGGGAGTGTGCGCTGACGAAGATTCTTTCGGGCACGCCCGCCAAGAGCTCCCGCATCCGTCGCTGCGGCGTCCTTGGAGTAATCAGCTCCTCGTCGCAACGCGGCGAGCCATGACAGAACCGGGCGGGCCCGAGGCCCTCGACGTCGATGATCACGCTCTCGCTGAACCCCTCGAGCGCGTCGAGCGTCGCGGGCGAGTGCTGAGCGAGCATCCAGCGGTCGCGTGGGGTGCGCCCGGGCTCGTCCGGCCGTCCCCGAAATTCGCTGAGCGCGCGTTCGGCGTTTCCGCGCACGAAGAAGGTTCGCTCGGCGAACGAGTCGCGAAGCGCGCAAACGAGCCCCCATGTCTCTTCGGGCAGGGGCCCCCAGGTCAGGTCGCCGAGGAAGACCAGCAAGTCGGGCTCAGCGGCGAGAAGCTCCTCCGAGACGGCGGCGAGCGCGACCGCGTTGCCGTGCACGTCTGCAAGGACGGCGGCTCGGGTCGCGCGGTCGCGATCGGCTCGCACGCGGGGAGGCTGACACGCTGCCCGCCGTGTAGCCATTCCTTCGTCCTCCGACGAAGGAATGGCCTCTGCGGATTGACCCTCCCTTGCCCGGCGACCTGCTCACGAGCATGGTGAAGTTCGTTCTCTCTTTGGCCGATGTGCTCCGCTTCCGCTTCGCTATCTCGCCCGTCGGTGAAGCGGTTCGGCTGGCGCGGGCGCTGGCCAACCCGAGGACGTTCGCGGAGGGAGCGCATATTCCGTGGCTCCGGGAGCGGCCGCCGGCCCTCGGACGGCTGGCCGAGCAACACGATCTGCGTCCATTGATCGTGCTGCTCGCCGCGCGCCACGACTACTACCCCGACTTCCTCACGCCGACGCCGGACGGCACGATGGGCGAGATCGACGAAGAGCTAGAGCAGATTCGGGCCACCCCGACTGCGCAGGTGCGCCGCGAGATCAACCATTGTCTCGAAGCCGCGACGGATGTCGACGCGCGCATCGAGCAGCAGCTTCGGTCTCCCACGGCGGGAGTTCTGGTGGCCGATCTCCTGCACGCGCTCTGGGAAGCCTTAATCGCGCCGGCGTGGCCGGATCTGCGGGACGTGCTCGCGCGCGACGTGCTCTACCGATCCCGGCTTCTTGCCCGGGGCGGTCTGGCCTCGCTGTTCGCGGACCTCGAGCCGCTGCTGACCCTCCGCGATCACAATCTCTTCGTCGATCTGAGCACGGAAGGCACGTGCGTCCTCGGCGGCGAGGGGCTGCGCCTGATGCCGTCGGCATTCATCTGGCCGTATGCGGTCGCGCTGCTCGATCCGAAGCCGCCGACTTTGGTCTTTCCCGCGCGCGGGGTGGCTTCGCTTTTCTTGGACGCGGGAGGGGCGGAGGCCGCCGTAGGCAAGCTGATAGGGCAGACCCGGGCGGAGGTCCTCGAGCTCCTTGGCGAGCCGACGCACACCTCCGCAATCGCCCGCCGCTTGGGGCGCTCCCCTGGCAACATCGGCGACCACCTCAAAGTCCTGCACGATTGCGGCTTGGTCGGTCGTTCTCGTGTCGGCCACAACGTCCTGTACTCCAGGACGCCACTCGCGGACGCGCTGCTTGCAGGGGTCGGGCGGAAGCCAAACTCTTAGTGCAGGCTGTGCGCTTGTCGCGTCGGCAACGCGAGCGAGCTCTCGGTGAAGCCGAGATCCTCCCTGATCGAGGGCAGCGCGACGCTCACGATCGTCACGTCGAGGACGATCATCAGGTCGCCGAGGCAGACCATCACGAGGGCGAGCCAGCGGGTGCGTGCGGACGAGTTCACGAACGGGACGATTGAATGAGAATCCTGGCGACGCGGTCCGGCTGCTCCAGCGAGGCGAAATGGCCCGTCTCCGCAAGCTCAATCGTCTGCGCGCCGCGAAGCTGGTTCAGGTTTGCTTCGCGTTCGCGCGGGCGCGACCAGTCGTGGTCTCCATAGACCAGGGTCGCGGGAGCAGCGACGCGAACGTAAAGCGACCGGGCGGCGATCATGCTGTCCACGTTGCGGAAGACCTCGCGTGCAACCCGAGCGTAGCCAGGACGGCGGCCCACACGACGCAACTCGGCGAGGTAGCCATTCGGGAGCTTGCTTCCGTCCACCAGACCGCCGCGGAGAACGATGCCGAGAACGGGCTTGTTCTCCATGATCGTTACGACCGAGCCGATCCCCGGCAGGCGTGCACTGCCGACGTAGATGGAGCCCACGCCATTGGCACGACTGACGCCCTTCGCGTAGTCGTACGGATTGAAGGCGACGACGCCTCGCACGCGGTCCTGAAGGTCGATCGAAGCGGTCAGCGAAACGGTTGCCCCCATCGACTCGCCCGCGAGAATCGCGTCCTTGAGGTCCAGCGCGGTGACGAACTCGACGAGTGCCCGGCGCAGCGCGGGCTCGGTGTACCGCGCGCCGGGCACGATGTCGGACCATCCCATGCCCGGCAGGTCGATCGCGTAGACGGTGAAGGCGTGGAGGATCTTCGGGATCACGAATTGAAAGTGATCGAGCTGCGTCCTCACCGTGTGCAGGAGGATCAACGCCGTCGGCCCGGATCCCGACTTCAGGTATCTCAGCCGTGTTCCGTCCGCGAGAGTGGCGTAGTCGATCTCTCCAGAAGGTGACCACGTTCTCGTGTACCGGCCGTCAGGCTCCATCCCACCTCTTCGGCGTCTCCCGACCCGTGTGCACGACACCCTCCAGGGGCGCTGGTGTCGGGTAGACGATTTGTGCGGGACGTCTCGTCGCGGCGCTGCCTTTCCTGACTCGTTCCCCGAGCTTGGGAGGCCTCATTCGCCCTCGAGACTGAGCTGTCGGTGAAGTCGCGACAACCGGGGTGGCAGCCACCACACGCGTCGACCGAAGAGGCTCAGGAGAGCAGGAAAGAGGAAACAGCGCACCAACAGGGCATCCGCCAAGACGGCGCAGGCCGTTCCGACGCCGAGAATCTTGAGCACGACGATGTTGGACGTGCCAAAGATGCCGATCGAGACTGCGAACAGAATCGCCGCCGAGGTGACGATCGGACCAACCTTGGTCACGCTTACGTTGACCGCCTCGCGCTCGCTGCAGCCCCCCGCTCGCGCCTCGCGGATTCGGCTGAGCAGGAAGACGCCATAATCGGTCGAGATTGCGAAGACGATCGCAGCGAGAACTAGTGGAATCGTGAGATCGAGCGCATTCTGGCTTGTGTAGCCGAGGAGTGACTGGAAACGGCCGTCCTGGAAGATGAGGATCAAGAGGCCGAAGGTTGCCGAGAGCGTGAGCGCGTTCATCGCGAGGGCGAGGAGCGGCGCGACGATTGAGGCCGAGAGCAGGAACAGGATGATCAGGGTCGCTATCGCCAGAATGATGATTGCGAGGGGCAGATGGGACGAGATTGCACTCCGCTGATCTGCGAAGGCCGACGCGTCGCCACCGACAAAGACCGGATCCGGCCAATCAAGCGCGCGCAGGTCGTGAACCAACCGTTGCGTCGAAGCGCTGTACGGCCCGTCCTTCGAGACGATGTTGATCTGCCAGGTGTCGCTGCCGAGTAGCCGCGGCTGCGAAACGAGCTGGACGCCGTCGAGCTGTCCGGCTCTTTCCGCCAGGGTGACTGCGGACGCGGCACCGTCACCGCTGACGTCGGTCTTCAGCGCCAGGAAGAACGGCGTTCCGCCGTACTTGACGAACTCACCCGACCGATTGATCACCTGATCGACTTTGAAAGCCTGCGCAGACGACGGGAGGCTGCTGGCGTCGACGGTCGTCCATCTGGTGTGGACAGCAGGTGCAGCGACGACGACGAGCAGAGCGACGACTGCGAGCGTGACGAGCAAGGCGTTGCGGGTCGTCAGGCGCCCGACCGCGCGCCAGGTCTTGGAGGGCCGCGCAAGGCGGCCCGGGTCACGCCAGCGCGGCAGCGTGAGTGCGTCGATACGTGGGCCCAACAACCGAAGCACGGTCGGCAAGACGATGAGCGCCGTAAGCATCGCGACGGTCGAGGCGACGAGACCGCCGTATCCCATCGAGCGGAGAAAACGGAGCGGGAAGACGAGCAGGCAGGCAAGCGAGGCGGCCACCGTCAGGGCGCTGAAGATGATCGTGTGTCCTGCTCGACCGAGCGCATGCTTTAGGGCGAGCCGCAAGTCGGCCGTCCGCGTGCGCTCCTCGCGGTAGCGTGAGAGCAAGAGCAGGCTCCAGTCGATCGAAAGTCCGAGAGAAAGTCCCGTGACGAGGTTCAGCGCGTAGATCGAGAGCGAGGTCAGCGAGGCGAGCTCACGCAAGAGGAAGAAGCTGACGAGCACGGTGATGCCGCCGGCGAGCGGCGCCAACAAGCTCGCCACGAACCCACGGAAGATGAAGAAGGAAAGCGCCACGATGAGCGGCACGGCAAGCAACTCGGATCGCCGCAGATCGCGTTCGATCGTGTTTGAGATCTCGTGGTTCGCAACGGGGTTACCGCCGAGGGTGACGCGCTCGTCTCCGGCGAAGGAGGCGAGAAGGTGCTTTCCGGCGTCCTCCTGCTGCTTGTCGTCCAGCGGTCGCAGAGCCGCGATCAAGTAAGTCGAGCGCCGATCGGCGGCGATCATTGCCGGGTTCCGCGCCGTCGTCGCATCGAGCACGGCGACGACTGCAGGATCGCGCCGCAGCCTCAGTTCGACCTCGCCGATCACACGGCGCGCACTCGGCGTACCGTACGGCGCCGGCAGTCGAATGAGCGCGAGGACGCTGCTCGTCGGATCGCTTCCGGATGCCTCGCCGACAAGCTCGCGGGCCTTCACGCTGCTCGATCCCGGTACGTCGAACCCCCGGGGCTTCAGGAAGTCGCGGACATGGGCTCCGAAGAGCGCGGAGACGCCTACGATGGCGAGCGCGATCATCATCACGCGCCAAGGTCGCCGGTCGATCAGTTCGGCGAGTGCGGTGAGCATCAGCCTGCGCCCGAAGGGGCGACGAAGGAACTTCCCACGAGGATTGATCGTGCGGACGGCCGGGTTCGGTGGCAAGACATTCGCCGGTGAACGAAAGCCCTGCGCGAGATTCGCGCATCCCGATGTTCCTCAGCCCGCCGAGCGGCGAAGCTCCGCGTAGAAGGCCGATGCGAAGCGCGCTTGCGCGGCGGGACGGCCCGTGAGTCGAATCCCTGGCCAAGGCAGATGTCGCGGGCTCGAGGTCAAAAAAAGCGCCCACGCCTTCGCTTCGGCCTCGACGACGACATCGGGCACTTCCGCCTCCCCTCGGGCGATGTCCCACTCGCCATTGGCAAAGCGGATCCTGAACACGTCGTCGGGCGAGAAGCGCCAGACCCAGGAGAGCGCACGATCCGGTGGGGGGGCGAAGCGCTTGAGAACGACCTTCGTGCCGAGCATGCCAGGCTCCGGCTGGACGGGCTCATTCGGATTGAGTGACTCGAGGGTGTGCTCGATTCCCCACAGGGTCAGCTCGTCGACGATTGGCTCGAGAGCGGCACCCGCTTCCGTCAGGGCGTACCAGACTTCACGCCCGGTTGGTTGCGGCTCGCGGCTGACAATGCCCGCCGCCTCGAGCCGGCGGAGACGATCGGTGAGACGGGAGGGCGTGATGTCGTTGAGCGCGCGGGCGAGATCGGTGAAACGGCGTGGCCCGAACAAGAGGTCGCGGACGATCACAAGCGACCACCGTTCGCCGATCAGCTCGAGCGTCCGCGCCATCATGCAGAAGTGCCGGTAGATACAGGTGGACATGGTCATATTGGCCATGGTAGTATCGTCCCGATAGTATTGATTCGATAGTACGACCTGGCCGGACAGCCGGAACCGACGATTATGGGTGACCGCCTGAACTCCTGACATGGCTTCGCTCGAGATCTCCGGCGACCGCCTACTTCGTTGCAGATTTGCCATCTCCGCCGTCAGCGAGGTCGTCGAGGTCACGCGCGTGCTCGCGACTCCCGCGGGCCGAAGCACCCATAACAGCTGGCTTCGCGAGCGCCGAGGCGTGTTGCAACGGGTTCTCGAAGCGCACGATCTTCGGCCCCTGATCGTGCTCCTGTCCTCTGACCGATGCATGCCTTCGTTCCTGAAGCCGACTCCCAGCGGCCCGCTTGGCGCGATCAAGAGCGAGCTCGAGCAGATCAGCAGCACTCCTGAGGAACGTGTTCGCCGAGAGATCGGACGTTGCCTGCAGTCCGGCGGCGGCATCCCGCCCGAGGTCAGGCGAGCGCTCCGCGTCGATGGAGCTGCCGAGCGCATCGCCGAGGTTCTGGCCTCGCTCTGGGCGGCGCTGATTTCGCCCGTGTGGCGGCAAATCCAAACCGGGCTCGAACATGACGTGCTGTATCGGTCGCGGCTGATGGCAGAACACGGCCTCGGCGCGGTGCTGGCCCAGCTGGCGTCCTCGGTGATCTACGACGATTGCGACGCGCTCGACTCGTACGGGATCGGCGACGGCCGCGGGGGCCCGCGTGTAGGAGCCGGCGGCCTCGTCCTGACTCCCTCCGTGTTCGTCTGGCCGCGCCGGGCAAGGGCTTACGCGTCGCCTGGCGGCAAGCTCTCTCTGTGCTATCCGGCGCGGGGGAGTGGGACGTTGTGGTTCTCCGAGCCATCGCATCGGGACGGCGGACTGGCGCGCTTGATCGGGAGGACCCGGGCGGAGATTCTCGAGGCGCTGGACGAGCCGACGCACACGAGTGCCCTCGCCCGGCAACTGGATCGCTCCCCGGGTAATGTCGCTGACCACCTCGCGGTCCTCCGCGACAGCGCACTGGTTTGCAAGAACCGTGTGGGCCAGCGCGTTCTGTACTCGCGCACGCCGCTCGGCGAGTCGCTCGTCCGTGCGGCCGCATAGAAGTGCCCCGCTCGTAGTGCCCGCCGTTTCGTCTCTCCGCGAATGATTGGCCGCCTCGGGCCGCGACCCTGAGAATGATCGAGTCGCATCCATCCGTCGCCGACCGCCCGACCGACCTGCCCCGCAGGTCAGACACCTGAAGCCACGTCAAGGGAGATTTGAATGAGCAAGCTGAGGCTGAACATCACGATGTCGCTCGACGGCTTCGTCACCGGCCCCAACCAAAGCGAAGGCGAACCGCTTGGCGTGGGCGGGGGGAATCTTCACGACTGGCTTCTGTCGCTTGCCGCTTTTCGCGAGGCGCACGGCGAGGTGGGCGGCGAGGTAAACGCCAGTACGCCGATCGCCGAGGGCTTCTTCGAGAACGTCGGTGCGAGCGTGATGGGTCGCAACATGTTCGGCGGCGGTCCGGGGCCCTGGGGAGACAATCCGTGGAACGGCTACTGGGGCGACGACCCTCCCTTTCATCATCCCGTCTTCGTCCTCACCCACCACCCCCGAGAGCCGCTGGAGCTCGAAGGCGGCACCACCTTCTACTTCGTCACCGGGGGAATCGAGGCAGCGCTCGACCAGGCGAAGGCTGCAGCCGGCGGGAAAGACGTATCACTCGGTGGCGGCGCAGAGGTTGTGGCGCAATATCTGGCGGTGGGGCTGCTCGACGAAATGGTGATCTCGATCGTCCCCCTCATCCTCGGCGATGGGGCCCGCCTATTCGCCGGGGTCGGCAAGGCCAGGCCCCAGCTCGAGCAGCTTCAGGTTATTGAGGCGCCTGGCGTGACGCATATCAAGTACGCGCCAGACCATCGGCCGTAGCGGCCTACGGTTTCGGCCGACGCTACAGCGGCTACCCACGCCCGAGCTGAAGTGCGCCTCGTAGAGGGTGTGTCGAATCACGCGGGTGATCTCTTCGCGGACGCCTCTGGGCAAGGTGCGGGCAGGCGCAGAGATTCCGTCCGCCGCCTAGCACCCGCCGGACACAGCTGGTTCGGCTGGGGCGAGGGCTAGGTTTCGCCCCTCGGCGAATCTATTGCGCGGCCCTCAGGGCACGGGCAGGTTCGGGGTATGAGCCACGACGCGTGGGTCGCGCTGCACGTCCTTGGGGTCGTCGTCTTCCTCGGCAACCTGGTCGTGACGGCTGTTTGGAAGACGCTTGCCGACCGGACTCGCGACGCGCGGGTCGTCGCCTATGCGCAGCGGTTTGTGACACTGACTGACCTCGCTTTCACCGCCACTGGTGCAGCGATGATCACCATCTCCGGCTTTGCCCTCGCCGATGACTGGGGCGGGATCACCGGGCCGTCGTGGCTGACTCTCGGCTTTAGCCTCTTCGCGGCGTCTGGGGCGATATGGCTGGCCATTCTCGTGCCTGTGCAGGTACAGCAGGCCCGACTTGTTCGCACATTCGGCGAGCAGGTCGACATCCCGGACCGCTACTGGCAGCTCGCGCGCCGCTGGTACGTGTTCGGGGCGTTGGCCACTCTCCTCCCTCTCACCAACGTCTTCATCATGGCGATCAAGCCGTGACCGAAGCGCTCGGCACGTCGACGGGGACGCCGTCGGCACGTCTCCGGCACACTGGTCCCGTGCGCGCAGCGCGGGACTTCTGCCTCGCTCCGGCTCGTCCGGTCGGCGCGCCCTTCGTTGCCTTCGAGGGCCGGTACGGGCGGATGTTCCCGGAGCTCGCGCCGCTCGAGGTGGAAAACAGCCGCTTGCTCGGGCTCGGGGCAGAAGGAGCCGCCTCCGACGGCAGCGACGTCGAGGACGAAGGTAGCAAGCCGGCGGGTTGGCCGGTGTTCGGGCAATTGGTCGCACACGACATCACCGCCGATCGCTCGCCGCTTCAGGAGCGCGCGGATGTCTCCGTGACCCAAAGCTTTCGCTCACCGAGGGCGAACCTCGAATGTGTTTACGGAGCGGGCGCGGCCAGCCCCTACCTCTACCGTCGCGACGATCCTGCTTCATTTCTTCTCGGCGAGGGCGACGTCCCGCGCAACTCGGAAGGGGTGGCTCTTCTCGGGGATGCTCGAAACGACGTCCACGTTCTCATCTCCCAGCTCCACTACGCGTTCCTCCTCGTGCACAACCTTCTCGTTGCCCGCTTGCGGGAGGACGGCGTCCCCGAGGCAGAGCTGTTCATGGACGCGCGGCGCGCAACCATGTGGCACTACCAGTGGATCCTGGTGCACGAGTTTCTCCCCAGTCTCGTGGGCCCGGGACTGGTCGACGAAGTGCTCCGAGCCCGACCAAGGCACTACCAGCCGGACGGCGAGCCGTTCATTCCCTTCGAGTTCGCCGATGCCGCCTTTCGCTATGGGCACAGCCAGATGCGCGAGCGGTATCGGGTGAACGAATCGGGGGAGCCGGTGCGCCTCTTCCCAGGCCTGGTCGGATTCCGGCCCGTGCCCCCCGCTCTCAGGGTCGACTGGAGCCTCCTCTTCGACGTTCCTGGCCACCCACCCGCGCTGCGCGCCAACCGGATCGATGGTCGATTGCCACGCTCGCTGATCAGGCTGCCGCTCGCGATCACGGGGGAGGTCAGCGTCGAGGCCTACCATTCGCTCGCCTCGCGCGACCTACAGCGCGGGCAGGCGATCGGCCTTCCATCCGGAGAGTCCGTCGCTCGGGCGATGGGAATCGAGCCCCTCGAGCGAGATGAGATCGGTCTCGCAGGGAGCGGCTGGGCCGATGAGACGCCACTCTGGTTCTACATCCTCCGCGAGGCAGACGTCCATGAGGACGGCGACCGGCTTGGCTCGGTCGGGGGTCGAATCGTCGCGGAGGTCCTGATCGGGATCGTCAAGGCAGACGCCGAATCGTTTCTCGCCAAGGATCCGGAGTGGGTGCCCACGCTCGCCGACGGGGACGAGTCAGGATGGGGCATCGGCCCGCTTCTCTCGACGGTCACGAGCGGACAGGGCGGCCTCGCCCCGCCGGAGGCTTCGAGCTGAACGTCGACGCGACCGACAGCCTGACCGACCTGCGCCAGTCGTTGGCCGGCGCGGTCATCGACCCCTCCGACGCCGAATACGACGCGGCGCGACGCTGCTTCAACGCCCTTGTCGATCGTCGGCCGGCGGTGATCGCACGTTGTGTCAGCCCGGATGATGTTGTGACCGCCTTCGACTTCGCGCGAACGCACGAGCTGGAGGTCGCGGTCCGAGGTGGCGGCCACAACCCCGCCGGACACTGCGTGGTCGACGACGGTCTCGTGATCGATCTCTCGGCGATGCGCACAGTCGATGTGGAGGCCGACAAGCGAATGGCGCGCGCGGGCGGTGGCGCGACCTGGCAAGATTTCGACTCGGCCACGCAGGCGTTCGGTCTCGTCACTCCGGGCGGGGTCGTCGGGTCCACGGGCGTCTGCGGGCTCACGCTCGGCGGGGGAATCGGTCATCTGACTGCCCAGCACGGACTCACGTGCGACAACCTGATCGGCGCGGAGATCGTTGTCCCGGACGGGTCGGTGATCGAGGCGAGCTCCGAGGAGAATGCCGAGCTCCTGTGGGGGCTTCGCGGAGGGGGCGGCAACTTCGGCGTGGCGACGCGGCTCGACTTTCAGCTATACGCGCTCGACACCGTTGTTGGCGGGCTGCTCACGTTCGGCGGAGATGCCGTCCGTGACGCTCTTCGTCTGTTTCGCGACGTCATTGCTCGATCTCCTCGAGATCTCGGCTGCGAGGCTGTGCTCGCGGTCGACGACTTGCGGGCACCGGCTCTAGTCCTTGCGCCTTGCTATACGGGTCCCGGCGGGGAGTCTGATGGGCTCGGCGCGCTGCAGTCGGCTCCGGGACTGCTCGGCGATGGGGTGCAGGCGCAACCGTTCCTGGCCCAGCAGCGCGTGTTCGACTCGCCCTACGGCGAGAACCGTCATTACTGGAAGGGCCAGTTCGTGCGGGAGCTCCCGGACGAGTTGATCGACGAGCTCGTCGACCGCCTCGTTGCATTCGGCCGTCCGCAGACCCACGTCTTGATCGAATCGCTCCACGGCGCGCCCAAAGAGGCCGACCCTCGCCGCGGTGGCATTGCGTATCGCGGCGCCGCGTTCAACGTCAGCGCAATGGCCGTCTGGTCTGACCCAGACCTCGACGACCCGCACATCGCCTGGGCACGCGACACGGCCGCTGCGATCGAGCCGTGGTCTTACAGCGGCGGCGGCTACGCCAACTACATGCAGGCGGACGAACCGCTCGAGCGTGTGCGCGCGGCGTTCGGGGACAGGGCGTTCGAGCGCCTCCAAGCGCTGAAGAAACGGTACGACCCGAACAACGTCCTCCACCGCAACCAAAACATCCCACCCCCCTAAGTGGAGACCCCGGAGGAGCAGATGGAGCCCAGTTGTTCGGCCGGGCCTGAGGCTCGCGATCCGGTGGCGCTCTTGCTCGCGGTCGCTTCGCCGGTCTTCCGGATGCATCTCGGCACGAGCGGCGTGACCGCGCTGCCCGACCGGTTCGAGTCGAAGCGGGGCTTCGCCGCGCTCCAGCGCGACTTCCCCGGGGCGACCTCCGACCTGGCCGAGATCGTCGTTGCCGAGCGTGCTCGCGCGATCCCCGCGGAGGCGCCGTGGTGATTCACTCGTCGCGACGGGGCCCGACGAGCTGGAAATCTCCTTGAGCGGTCAGGGTGAACCCGTCCTCGCGAGCGGGGAGGTCCCAAATCTGTAGTCACGTCTTGCCCGTCGCTGGTGTGGCGCTCGCGGCCGCCGGGCCCGCGCGCCGCGATTCGTCCCTGGGCGAATTCCTGGCGCACACTCTTACGGATCGAGAGAGTGCGCGCGAGAGCGCTGCCGCTCTGACCGCGGGCGCCGGCCGAGATCGATGACTGCCAGGGCAGACACTGGACCACAGATTGGGCCCGTGGAGGTGAGAGACAGGGGTGTCAACGACAGGCGCTGGCTCGCGCTCCTCATCCTCTGCCTCGGCGATCTGATGATCGTCCTGGACGTGACGATCGTCGGCGTCGCACTCCCGTCGATCCGTGCGGATCTCGGTTTCTCGGAAGAGTCGCTCGCGTGGGTCGTCAACGCGTACCTGATCACTTTTGGCGGCTTCCTCCTGCTCGGGGGGAGACTGGGCGACCTCCTAGGGCATCGAGCCCTATTCCTCGCCGGAGTCACTCTCTTCACCGTTGCATCGGCGGTGTGCGGCTCCGCGGACTCGCAGGGGATGCTCGTCGCCGCGCGCGCCGTGCAGGGCGTTGGGGGCGCGGTCGTCTCAGCAGTCGCCCTCTCGTTGATGATGACGCTCTTCACCGACCCGGCCGAACGTGCGAAGGCGATGGGCATCTTCGGCTTCGTCGCCTCCGGCGGCGGCTCGCTCGGGGTCCTCCTCGGCGGCATCCTCACCGACGCTCTCGATTGGCACTGGATCTTCCTCGTCAACGTGCCGGTCGGGGTCCTCGTCGTCATCCTGACGCTCGTCGTGATCCCGGGAGCGCGTCTCGCGACCGCGGAACAGCGGCTCGACGTGGCGGGCGCGGTGACGGTGACCGCGTCGCTTGTGACCGCCGTGTACGCGATCGTGAACGGGAACGAGGTCGGATGGCTGACGGGGCGCACCCTCGGCCTGCTCGGGGCCTCGGCGACCCTCCTCGCGATCTTCCTCGTGATCGAAGGGCGCGTGCGCTCGCCGCTTGTCCCGCCCCGCCTCTTCCGGCTTCGCAACATCGCCGTCTCGAACGCCGTCGGCGTGCTTTGGGCCGGCGCGATGTTTGCCTGGTTCTTTCTCACGGCTCTCTATCTTCAGCTCGTGCTCGGCTACAGCCCGCTCCAGGTCGGACTCGCGTTCCTGCCGGGGAACCTGGTCATGGGGGCGATGTCGATTGGCCTCTCCGCGCGGCTGGTCATGCGCTTCGGCATTCGACCTCCGCTTACTGCCGGCTTGCTCCTCGCCGGCCTCGGGCTCCTGCTTTTGGCGCGCGCGCCGGTGGATGGCGACTTCGCCCTCGACGTTCTCCCGAGCATGATCCTGCTGGGACTGGGCGCCGGCATGGCCTTCAATCCTGTCCTGCTCGCGGCGATGAGCGACGTCGAGCCGGCAGAGGCGGGGCTCGCGTCCGGTCTCGTCAACACCTCGTTCATGATGGGCGGCGCACTCGGGCTGGCCGTGCTCGCAAGCCTCGCCGCGTCCCGAACCGATGCTCTCCGCGCGGACGGGGAATCAGGGCTAGCCGCGCTCACAGGTGGCTACCACGCGGCCTTCTTCGTCGGCGCGATCTTCGCCGTCATCGCCGCTGGGTTGGGCGCTTTGTTGCTTCGTGTTCAGACACCGCAGGCCGCGGCCGAGCCTGGGGAGCCTATTCGCGAGCCTGCTCCCTGCAGCTCATTCTCGGTCGGACAGCGCCGCGGCTCCGCCCTTGACGTCGCATAGGTCCAAGAGCTGAAAAAGGCCGGGAGATCATCCTGATGCGACCGACGAAAGGAGAACGAAGGTGAGCAAGCTCAAGGTCTCGACGTTCCTCACGCTCGACGGCGTGATGCAGGCGCCAGGGGACGCCAGCGAGTTCGACCGCGGCGGCTGGCAGATCCAGTTCTTCGACGAGGGCGCAGGCGCGCTCGCCAAAGACGGACTTTTCGCGGCCGATGCGCTCCTGCTCGGACGCGTCACGTACGAGCATTTCGCCGCCGCCTGGCCCGGGATGACAGACGAAGAGGGGTTCGCCGACCGCATGAACAGCATCCCCAAGTTCGTCGCCTCCACCACGCTCGGCGAGGCCGAGTGGAACGCCAGCGTGATCCGTGATGTCGCGACGGAAGTCCCGGAGCTGAAGGCTCAGCAGGACCTGCTCGTGATGGGCAGCGGCCGTCTGGTTCATGCGCTGCGCGAGCAGGCTCTCGTCGATGAGTACGAGCTCTGGATCCACCCGATCCTTGTTGGTGCGGGAAAGCGCCTGTTCGAGGACATCGCGGCAACGACGACGCTCGCCTTGCGCGGGACGAAGACGACCGACAAGGGGATCACCGTCCTGACATTCGAAGTTCCGCATTGAATGTCGTCACGCCCGGCCGCGCAAGAGACACGCCCTTTCGTGTTGACCACATCGATCGAGGAGAACGAATGTCACCAGTGACCAGCAGGACCCGCTGAGTCGACCGAAAGGAGAGCCATGGAGCCCACGAAGATCCTGCCGATCGTCGCTGTCCCGTCGCTCGTTTCGGTGGAGTACGGCGGCTGGGCACTGCTCACCTACATCTCCGGTCGCGCGGGTCTGGCCGACTGGCAGAAGGGCTTCTTCCGAGCCGGGCATGCACGCGGGCGTGCTCCTCGTGCTTTCGCTCGTCTACCTGCTCTACCTGCCACGCGCCGACTTCTCCAACGGGTTCGAATGGATCGCCGGGAGCGTGCTGATCGCCGGGGTGCTCGCGCAATCGGGGGTTTCTTCCTGCACCGGGGTGTCGGCCAGGCCGGCAAGCCCTCGGCCGGCACGAAGCTCACACGAATCGGGGCCTTCCTGATCGGCGCCGCCCTCGTGTCACTGGCCGTGGGATCGATCCAGACGGCTTAGCGATGCTCGGCGATCACCCGCCGACGCTGATCTATCCCTCGCGCGGAGTCGCCTCCCTGTTCTGGGACGAGCGCGGCCGCGATGCGACCCTCGCGAACCTGATTGGCCGCACGAGGAGTGAGATTCTCGAGGCGGTGGGCGAGCCGTTGCACACAACCGGGCTCGCGCGCATGCTCGGCCGCTCGCCCGGCACATCGCGGAGCACCTGCAGGTGCTGCTCGAGTTGGGGCTGGTCGCACGCGCTCGCCTGGGCCGAAAAGTGCTCTACTCGCGCACCCCCTCGGCGACACGCTCCTCCCAGGAGCGCCCGCGAGCACAGTCGGCGTGTAGGCGAGACGAGCTGGCCGACCGGCGCATTGGCGGTCGGCAGGGATGTACTGAGATGACGACCGACAACGCCATGCGCGTGTTGCTGATCGGCAAGAGCCAACTCGTCCTCGACGAGTCGGTCGCCGGCCTCCGCGACCTCGGTTACAGGGCCGAGGCGACCAACGACTTCACCGACATCACCGGCCGGTTCGATCTGAAAGAGATCGACCTGGTCGTCTTCGGCGGACAAGTCCCCCCGGACCGCAAGGCTAAGCTGAGAGAGGAGATCGGCGCCATCAACCCGGGGGTCATCTTCGTTCAAGGACTGGCCGGCATCCCTGGCCTGATCATCAACCAGGTGCAGGGCGCGTTCGCCGCCAACCACCAAGACCCCACCCGAGCACCGACGTACACGTCCGACGACCGGTCGATCCGGCTGCTCCTCGCAGACCCGGCCGATGTCAAGGTGACCGTCTGGTGGCAGACCTCGTTCGTGCCACCAGACCCCAAGAGCGATTCGCTAGTGCTCCTCGACGACGAGCTCGCCGGCGGTGAGCACGCGATCCCGGTCCCCGATCACGTCCCGCCGAAGGCCGCCTTTGCCACCGTGAAGATCGACGCGGCGATCTGCGCCTTCAGCATCGCTACGGAGCAATGACCGCGAGCAAGCCGGTACTCAGGGCTGATGGCGGCCAGCTCCCGAGCTGCCGCTCAAGGGGCAAGCCGGGGAAGAGCGGCCCTCAACGCCGACCGAGCGGGCCGGGCGCGCGCACGTCGCGCGACCGCGTCTCGCGATCAACCGAACCATCAGGAGGTGACCATGGCAGCCCTACCCTCAGGGCCCCGCGTGCTGCTGCGCGGCGAGGAGACGGGGGGCGAGGTGTCGGTGATCGGTGGGGGTCACTGGTTCGAGTCCAGTACCGCCCACCTCACACGAAGCTGCTTAACGCCGGATTAGTCAGTTCCAGCTTCACTCGTAATGGGGGAGGGGTCCCCGGTTTGAGTCCGGGCGTCGGCTCTCTCCGATTTGCAGGGACTTCTTCGCCATAGCAACAGCCGGGGTAGCAACGCGGTTGCACGCCGGTCGGAAGCTTGGAATGCGTGCGCGGTGCCGCTCGTGCCCGGGGTCACTCGGGCGCCTCTCCGCGACGAGTGAGCGCTTTCGTGGCGATCTCCCGGCCGATAGCCGGCAGTTCGGTGCCAGCACGGTGGTCAAGCCCGCATGGCTCCGCGAGAATGATTGCGTGCCGATTGCGCCGCGTCTGGCTGCTGTGGGGCTCGCGCTTGTGGCTTTCGTGCTGATCGCCGGGGGGCTAGTGCTCGATCGGATCGCTGCTGAGCAGCACGTTCCCGAGTCCGGGTCGCTGTGGTTGTACCCCTTTCTCGTCGCTGCCGTCTCGGCGCCGGCTGCCGTCGGCGCCCTGATCGTGGGCCGGCGGCCTCACAACCCGATCGGTTGGATCCTCGTCGTCGGCGCGCTGTCGCTTGCCGCTGTCCTTGCCGCGCAGCCGTACGCATGGGTGGCGTTGGAGGCGCATCCTGGATCTCTCCCCGGGGGGTCGTGGGCCGCGCTGGTTTCTTCGCTTTGGCCGGCCTTCTTCGCCTGGCCGCTGGCGGTTGCGTTCGTATTCCCGGACGGCCGGCTTCCGTCGTCGCGCTGGCGGCCGTACGCGCTCTTCGCTGCGGGCTCGATGGCGCTCCTGGTGCTGATGCTGGTGCTGGCGGATCAGCTCGAGCCGCCGTTCTCGAAGGTGCCGAATCCCTTCCCCCTTCGATTGCCGGACGCGCTCGGCTTTCTGAGATCCCTGGCCTGGCTGTCTGTCTTCGCGAGCCTCTTCGTCGGCGCGGCGGCAGCGCGGACCCGCTACAAGCGCTCCGAGGGAAGCGAGCGGCTGCAGCTGCTTTGGTTGGCCTACACGGCGCTCCTGATCCCGTTGGGCGTGGTCTGTTTCCTGTTCTGGGAGCTCGTGTTCGGCGGGGCCGGCGACGCCGTGGTGGGGTTCCTGCTCGGGATGGAAGCCGCGGTGGCAATCGCGGTCGGCGTCGCCGTGACCCGCTACCGGCTCTACGAGATCGATCGCCTGATCAACCGCACGCTCGTCTACACAGTCGTCACCGCGGCGCTCGGTCTTCTTTACGCCGTCGTCTCGCTTCTCGCGGGTGTCGCTGTCGGCCGCGGTTCGACCTGGGTGACGGCCCTTGCTGTCCTCGCGGTCGCGGTTTCCTTCGGGCCGCTGCGGGGTCGGGCTCAGGCGGCCGTGGACTGGCGCTTCGACCGCCTCCGCTACGAGGGGCTCCGACGGGTGCGCGCGTTCGTCGAGGATGTCCGCGAGGGACGGCGAGAGCCGGAGGAAGTCGGAGCCGTGCTCGCCGCAGCTCTTCGAGACCCGAGCGCGGACCTGCTCTTTCGGCTGCCGGCGAGCGACGCCTACGCCGATCGTTTCGGGGCAGTGTTGCTGGAGCCGGCCGGCCACGGGCGCTTCGTGACGAAGGTGGAGCATCGGGGGCAGGAGATCGCGCTGCTGCGGCACAAGCGCGCGCTGCTCGTCCATCCCGACCTGCTCCGCAGTGTTCTCGGTGCAGCAAGCCTGGCGATCGAGATTGCGCGACTCCGGGTCGAGGTACGGCTCCAGCTTGCGGAGGTTGAGGAGTCGCGAGCTCGAGTCGTGCGGGCGGGCTACGAGGAGCGCCGGCGACTCGAGCGTGATCTTCACGACGGCGCCCAGCAGCGGCTCGTGACGCTCGGGATCGTGCTGCGACGGCTGCAGCGCTCGCTGCCGCGGGAGGCCCGGATTCTCCGACCGGCGCTGGACTCGGCTGTCGACGAGATCGGACTGGCGATCGAAGACCTGCGCACGATCGCCGCAGGCGTGCGACCGCCACGGCTAGACGAAGGGCTGGCAGCGGCGCTCGCCGACCTCGCCCGCGGAGCACCCGTCCCAGTCGACCTGGAAGCGACCCACGAGCGGCTTCCTGTCCAGGTCGAGGCGGCGGCCTATTTCGTCGTCTGCGAAGCGGTCACGAACGCCGTCAAGCACGGGTCGCCGTCGCGCGTTCGCGTCGAAGCATCGGTTGCGAACGGGGAGCTGAGGTTGGTGGTCGCCGACGACGGCAGCGGCGGGGCGACGGTGGCAGAGGGAACCGGGCTCATGGGCCTGACCGACCGGGTCGAGGCCCAGGGTGGGACGTTGCGCATCTACAGCCCTCGTGGCGCCGGCACGCGGATCGAGGCGGAGATTCCGTGCGGATCGTGATCGCGGAGGACACCGTCCTGCTTCGCGAGGGGCTCGCAGGACTGCTCGAGGATGCCGGGCACGTGGTCCTCGCCCGGGTGGGCGACGCCAAAGCCTTGATGGCGGTCGTCGCCGAGCACGAGCCGGATCTCGCCGTCGTTGACGTGCGCATGCCGCCTGACTACGAAGACGAGGGCATGCGCGCGGCGTCCGAGATCCGGCGCGGGCACCCGGGGACCGCCGTCCTCGTTCTCTCGCAGCACGTCGAGACCCGCCACGCCCTCGAGCTTGTCTCCGCAGGAGGCGGCTTCGGTTATCTGCTCAAGCACCGTGTTCTCGACGTCGACGACTTCCTCGACGCTGCTCGGCGTGTCTCCGAAGGGGGATCGGCGCTCGATCCGGAGGTCGTTGCCATGCTCGTCTCGCCGCCATCACACGAGGATGCGCTCGCCGAGCTTACGCCGCGCGAGCGGGAGGTACTCACATTGATGGCCGAGGGGCGAACAAACGCGGCGATTGCGAAGCGGCTCTGGCTGACCGAGAGAACCGTCGAAACGCACGTGCGTTCCATCCTCGGCAAGCTCGACCTCCCGATCAGTGGGGATGACCACCGACGGGTACTCGCGGTATTGACCTACCTCCGCGCTTCTGCCGTCTGACATCTCGGTGCTGGCACCGAGGCACATCTCAGTGGCCGTCACGACGACTGCGAGCGGACGCGCTCGTAGCCTGGGTGTGCAAAGCGCGAAGTCGCGCACGAGACCCACATGAGAGGAACTTGCATGATGCTCGATCGATTCGATCGCCTATTGCCGTTCGCCGGAGTGCTTGCAGGGCTGTTGTTTGTCGCTGGTCTCATCCTGCTGCGGAACGACCCGCCCAGCGAGACCGCGGTGGCCGAGACTTTCTCCTACTGGCAGGACAACCGAGGCCAGCACCAGATCATCGCGCTTCTGCTCACGCCCTTGATGGCGTTCCTGCTCATCTTCTTCGGCGCGGGCCTACGGCGCCGGCTCGAGCGCGGCAGCGGCGACTCCGGTTACGGCACGGTTGCTTTCGGCGGCTCCGTTCTGGCGGCTGCGACCTTCGTGCTGGTCGGGATGCTCGAAGCCGCAATGACGAACGCAGCACACGAGGGGAATCGGCAAGCCGTCTACACGCTCAACCAGCTTCACTCCTACGACTGGCTGGGGTGGAATGCGGCCTTCGCGGCCGTACTGCTCACAACCGGCCTCGGCGCGCGTCGCAATCGGATGCTGCCCGCCCCGCTCGCCTGGGCGACGATCCTCATCGGAGCGTCGCTCCTCACGCCGCTCGGGTTCTTCGGCTTCATCATTCTGCCGCTCTGGCTGATCGTCGTGGGACTCTGGTTGAGCCGAAGCCGGCAGATGACCTCACTCGAGCCGGCCGCGATCTGATGAAGTGACAGAACAGTCCTTGAACAGGTACGAAACGAATACGGCAGCTCGCGCACTGCGGGCCCCGCCTCCACTAGGGAGCTGAAGAACCGCTCGGTTTCAAGCGAGACGTGCCTCCAGGTGGACCGGGCGTCCTCACTTGTCCGTGACCCGTAGTCACCTAGGGCCACGGTGTCAGCGCCGTGTAAGCAAAATCAGTTCAAACGAGGCGAAGCTATGACAATCCAATGCCCCCAAACCCGGCTGCGTTTCCCGAATTGAGTCGTGAGGGCAAAACGGGCAAGGCGATCGTCAGGCTCGACAAGCTGGGGGTCACTGGTTCGAGCCCAGTACCGCCCACCTTAAAAGGTATTGCGCGAACCGCCGCCGGAACGCGGTAGGTGGGGAGGATCCGGCGGCGGTTGTGGACGCGGATTCTTTGACAAGGTGGCGGAGGAGTTCTTATGCCTGTTCGGGGCTTTCGCGGGCGATGACGTCGTCGAGTTCGTCGGCGAGGTCGGAGAGGGCGGCCGCGTCCGGCGGCTGACACACCCAAGTGCGCGACGGTCAGTTGTTGTGACCGGATAGATCTGAGACAGATCGTTCCGGACACATGTGAAACGTTCCGGACACATCGCTGACACCGCCGATCCGGCCGATTCGATCCTCAGCCTCGCTTCCTTTGTCGTGTGCGAGTGCGGGAGGCGAGCGTGGCTCTCAGGGTGGTGTCGATGGAGGAGCTCAAGTCGAGGACGAGATCGATCGCGCTCTACGCGCGATCGAAGGCTTGTCGACGCCCGCTTAGCACCGTTACCACGAGGATCCACGACACGCCGATCAAGCCGGCCCGTCCGACCCGGTCACGCCCACGGCCCTGGCGAGGTTGGTCGCCACGACGGAGGCCGGGCCCCCGAGCGCAACAGGACGGTGAGCGGGGATCTCGGGGTGCCGGCGACCACGGCGATCGCGACGTACCCGGACATGAGGATCCCTAGGGACCAGCTGGCCCGGACGGACGTCGGCAACGATCGGGTCGCCGATCGACTCACGTTCGTCGCAGCTGGCAATCCGCGCCGATGCGCAGCAGCCGTGCCCAGCGGTCGCGGTGGCCGGCGACGTAGCGGTAGGCGCGCTCGGTGAGGCCGGGAAAGGCGCCGAAGACGGCGGCCAGTGGACGCCCCCAGGGGAGGAGTCGAGCCAGCGGCTCGGCCGCAGCGCCGGCCGAGAACACTTTGCCGTCGCTGACCAGATGCCACGAGGTGAGGCGCAGCTCTGGATCCACCCCGGCGAGCAATTGCTCGCCCGCTTCGCTTTGGATCGCGACGGCCCGCAGGCGCTTCGAGCGATCCCAGGCGAGGATCTTGTCGAGCGACCACTTGCAGAAACCGCAGTCTTGGTCGTAGAGGACGAGGCTTTGGGGCTCCGCCATCACCCAGGCGCCTCCCGCGGCGCCGGGAAGCGCGCCACCGCGCGCCGAAGCCAAGCCACGACTACGGGCCAATTGACGAACACGATCACTAGCGTCAGCCATTGCGCCGAGTAGTCGAGTCCGAGCGCGAGCCGGATCCCCACGTGCATCGCCACCGCAGCGGGGATGAACAGCCAGCGCAGCCTGGGAACGAATAGAACCAGCGGGAAGCAGGTCTCGAGCAGCAGCGCTCCTGCTGCGTACACGTGGGCCAGCAAGGGCCGGTCGGCGATGAACAGCGCCAAGCGGTCTGGGTGCGATTGGCCGTAGAGGATCCAGCGGAGGTTGTCGCTGGTCACCCATGGGAGCCCTGAGTAGCGCCACTTTTGAAATCCGGCGAAGAAATAGGCGAGCGCGATCGCGATCATCGCCGTGCGAATCGGCCACCCATAGCGCCCGCCGCTGGAGGTCGGACCAGGGGGCGATGGAGGCTCCGGCGCCGACGCTCGGCGGAACCCGCGTAGCGCCCGCCTCACCAACTCGCGAACGCTCCATGCCTCTCCGGCCGCGGCCCCGCAGGCCACAAGCACCAACAGGCAGAGCGTCAGCACGACGTCGTTGTAGATCACCTTCCCGGTGCTGTTCAGCATCCCGTTGAGGACCAGGGAGCAGCCGAGTGCCACTGGCAGGCTCGCCCTGAGTGCCAGCCCGGCCGCCGCCACCAAGGCCGCAACGATGCCGCAGATCCGCAGTGTGGAAGCAACCTCTTGCGAGGGCATCCGCTCGAACAGCTTCATGTAGGAGAGCGGTTGAAAGAGCGCCGCCGGCTGACCGGCGACCCGGCCGTAGCCGGTAATCGCTAGGCGCTGCGCCAGTAAGGCGCAGAGGCCGATTCGAACCGCGCCAAGGCGCCGCGCGTCCTCCGGGGCGAACACCCAGGCGTCGACGCGACGCACCAGACTCTCAGCCCGCCTCACGCGCGCCTTTCGCGGTGCAGAACCAGGCCAGCGCGCGGTGCGGTGGGGCGGCCCGCTTGCCCTGGCGATCGGAGAGCAGCCACTCCAGGTGATAGATCCTCAAGAGCCGTGTGCCCGATCCGAACTGCTCGGTTGCGCCGCGCAGCCAGGCGGCGCAGATCGCGTCCCGATCCGCCGAAGAGCGCTTGGAAAAGCCGGCCATGATGAATCCGAAGCCCCGGTACCCGTGCTGAAGCGAGACGACCGGATAGTTCCGCTCGCGACCGGCCGAGTCGACCGCGACCGCCGCCCAGCCGGTCTGCCGATCGGTGCGGAGATGGCTGAACAGCTCCCACGCAGGAAACGGCCACGCGTTCCAGGCGCCCAGGGCGCAGACGACGAGCGTGGCGAGGAACAGGGCCACGAACGGTCGGGCGTAGTATGGTGCCGCCGCGCTGTGCAGGGAAACCGCGCCTACCCTGTTGTCCTCAGACGCCGGGCACCCAGGGCGGGGGCCGCGTCCTGTCGCGAAACGAGCTTTATCCGGGCCCAACGAAGCGCCGGCATCGTCGTTGCGGAAGCCTACGCACAGTAACGCGACCGTTGTGGTCTCGACACACCGTCGTTCCGCTGCCGTTCCCGTCCTCACGGTGGAATGGAGGGACATCTACGGGGACGGCTGTACTAGAGCGAGAGTGGCAGCGCGGTCACCTCCGCGTGGTTCGCGTAATGCTCGGTTCGGCCCATAGAAAATCCCTGCAAAAAGCTAGTTCTGTTGTCTTGGTAGACGACAGCCCGCGTTCGTGGCAAGGATTTGAGCCTAGTGCAACGCGTAATTGGCCTGGAGCCTGAGGCCGCGACGTTCGCACTCGTTGTCACCCTCCTGGACCGTGCTTAGTACTCGTCGTGCCGGCGGATCCACACTTGGAACGCGTCGCCTTCGTCCCGCCCCTTCGGCGTCCGGTCGAGGATCCCGTAGTAGCCCATCAGGAACTCGACCCCGCGAGCCCCGGTCGAATAGGTGTGGTAGACGGCTCCGTTATCCATGACGAAGGAGCTGAAGCCTTGGCTCTGGGTCAGGTACCCAACTACGTCGGTTCCGCTCTCGCTGGCATTGCGGTCGGCGATCGGCGGCAGGGCCTCGAGTATCGGTGCGACCCACTCGCGCGTCTGCTCCTCGCTGCTCGAGTAACCGAGGTCGAGGTTGAACTCGCTGTTGGCTGACGACACCCAGGGGAAACTCCAGCCCATGCGCCGCTTGTACGTCTGCAACTTCTCGAGCGGGGCCTGCGACACGAAGAGCGTGGTGACGTCGCGGGCGTTCAGGTGTGGGACGACGCCCTTGACTGCGTCCGCTATCGACGAGCACGTCGGGCAGCCAGCCTCGTAGCTCGGGCCGAACATGAAGTGGTAGACCACGAGCTGCGAGCGTCCGTCGAACAGCTCCGCCAGCGCGCGTGTGCCGTCGTCGGTGTCGAAGCGGTACTCCTTCTCGACCCGGACCCAGGGCAGCTCGCGCCGCTGCCGTGCCAGCTCGTCACCCAGGCGGGTGTGCTCCTTCTCGCGAGTGAGGAGCTCCGCGCGCGCAGCAGCCCACCGCTCGCGACTCACGACCTCGTGATTGTTCATCATGCTCTCCTTTCCGGTGCAATCATCTTGGCGGCTGAGCGGTGCGCGGCGGGCGCCTACTCGGGAAGGGTTCGTGGCAGTCCGAAGTGGGGGAAGAAGCTGCGCTCGAAGAACCAGGTGATGGCCGAGATGCGGTCGCCCTGCAGCGTGAGCACTAACAGCCCGCATCCTGGGTCGTCGCGGTCCAGCAGATGGACGGGATGGACATGGGCGTTGCGACCGAGCTCGGGTCGTTCGCGTTCTTTGTCGCCCTGTGGGTGTCGATGATGGCGGCGATGATGCTCCCGGGCCCGGTTCCGGCAGTCTTGAGACGCGCTCATGCCAGCGGTCGTGTGCGAGATCCGCTACCACGCCGGTACACAATTCTGTCCTACAGTCGTCGCGCCGCGCTCGAACAGGTCCATGACGAACGACCCCAGCTACTGAGCTCGGTACCGACGGATGCTCTTCGGGTCGCTTAGGACGGGACCGGATCGCAGCTTCGATTTGCGCGAACCGGCCGCCGCCCATACCGCGAGGACGCGGCGATGCGTCCATCCTCGAGACTGGTGGGGATGGCCCGTTGGAAAGCACTTGGAAAGCATGTGCCAGCCTTCGTTTCGCCGCTATTCGCCCGTCTCCCGGAACCCCACAGCCGCGAACGGGGTTACTCGTGCCACGAGCTGTCCGGAACACCTCGGATGTCACTATTCAAACGTGAGCCGCGACTTCGCCCAGCGAGATGCCTGCTTGCAAGACCTGACCCTGGACCGGATGAGTTCCTGATCCGTGGCTGACCGAGTGGAGCATCTGACCGCATCCCAAAAGGCCGACCTCGAGGCGGAGCTGGCTGAGCTCGAGGGTCCGAAGCGTGCTGAGGCCGTTCAGGCGATCAAGACTGCGCGCGGCTTTGGAGACCTCTCCGAAAACTTCGAGTACCACGCCGCAAAGAACGAGCAGGGACTCCTGGAGCGCCGAATAACGATTCTCCGCAACCGCTTGCAGGGTGCGACGTTGATCGACGAGGAAGCGGCCGCTGCCAGCGACAAGGTCTCAGTCGGCTCGCGGGTGACCATCGATCGAGACGACGGCGAGACGATGGACATCGAGATCTCGAGCGTTGGCGGTGTGTCCCCCGACTCCCCCTTGGGGAAGGCGCTGATCGGGACGAAAGTCGGCGACGAGGTCGTCGTCGAGGCGCCCCGTGGAACCTGGCACGCCCGCGTTACCTCGATCGGCCGCTAACCCCTAGGCCCAGAGCCGTAAAGCGATATCTTGACGGGCCGGGCCTGGGCGGCCCGCGGCCGTTTTTGGGAACAGAGGAGAGGGGGGTATATGACGAGAGCAAAGCTGGTCCTCGTGCTGGTGCTTGGTTTGGCGCTCTACGCCGCTGCAACTGTCGGGTCCGCGAGCGGCGCCCGAGCGCCTGGAGCACTGAGCGGGGGAGCGCAGCCGTGGGACTGCGATCCGCAGGCGCCGCGCGAAGCAGGCCAGTATTCCGGGGCAGCCCTCGGGCGAGGGGTCACCACCCGTGAGCCCGACCTCGGCCAGATCCATGCAGATCTGCCCGCCTCAGCAAAGAACAAGGCGGGAAAGGGGCTCAAGGCAAGCGTGCCCGTGTACTTTCACGTCGTCTCGGACGGATCGATCGGAAACCTGACGAACGCCCAGATCGCCGCTCAGATGAACGTGCTGAACAAAACGTACGCCGGTTCCGAGGGCGGCGCCAACACGGGCTTCTCGTTCCAACTCGCGGGTGTCACCCGCTCGGATAATGCGGCCTGGTTTTACGCGGGGCCGGGTGGGACAAACGAAAACACCATGAAGAGCACGCTCCACCAGGGCGGCACGAACGCGCTCAATCTGTATTCGACGACGGCCGGCGCATATCTTGGCTGGGCTTATCTGCCCTCGATCGTGACGAAGCCCGGGCAGGCGTATCTGGACGGGATCGTGATCGACTGGGAGTCGATGCCGGGTACCTCCACGGTTTACGCAGGCCGTTACGACCAAGGCGAGACCGCGACGCATGAGGCCGGCCACTGGCTCGACCTCGAACACACCTTCTACGGCGGCTGCAACGCGAAGGGTGACTTCGTCGCCGACACGCCGGCCGAGAAGGTCCCGACCTCGGGTTGTCCGGAAGGAAAGGACACGTGTTCGGCGCCCGGGCTCGATCCGATCCATAATTACATGGACTACTCCTACGACAGCTGCTACACGGAGTTCACGCCTGGCCAGGCGCAGCGGATGAAGGACGCCTGGCTCTTCTACCGGGCCTAGCCCGCGTCTTCTGAGAATCGACGGGCCGGCTTCGCGCCGGCCCGTCGGTCTTTCTCGAACCAGGGCCTTTTTTCTCTAAGACTCCTGGATGCGCAGTTCGAGCGCGCCGTCCAAGAGGACTGCGTTCCCCAGCTCGGGGAGCCGCTCCCTTCCGGCCTCGATCGTCGCGAAATGGTTTCCGGCCAGCTGTCCCATCTTGCTCGCGAAGGACGTGGCGCCGTACGGGAAGAGAATCTCGACCTCCGACAGCCCGCCCGGGTAGAGCAGGAGCTCCCCTGGGCCGGGGTACGACGTCGCGTTCTCCGGGCCGATCCCCAGCTCGAGCTCCCAGCCCAGCGCGACCCAGGCTGCCTCGCCGCTCCAGCGCGCCTGGACGAGCTTGCTCTCCAGCGGGAGGAGCCCGCGCAGAGCGGCGACCGTGTTCGGAGCCTTCTCTTCCTCGAGCCGGGCCGCGAACTCGAAGTCGCCGACGGTGATCCTGAGCACCGGCGCACCCTATCCTCATCAGCGGCGTAATCCTTTCGCGGCGATAGATTCCCGCCGTGGTCGCACGGCGGCAACGCGGCGTCATCCGGCGCGGGCGCGGGCAGGGACTCGAGCGCGTTCTCGGCGCACCTGGGCTCTTCGCGACCGTCTACGGGAACGTCGGCTCGTCCATTTACTACGCGCTGGGCGTCACCGCCATCTTCGCACTCGGGCTGACCCCGCTCGTCTTCCTCATCGCGGGCGTGATCTTCGCGGCCACGACGATGACGTACGCGGAAGGAACGGTCCGCTACCCGGAGGCCGGCGGCTCGTCGAGCTTCGCCCGCCATGCATTCAACGAGGTCGTGAGCTTCGGAGCGGCGTGGGCGCAGATGCTGAACTACATCATCACCATCTCGATCTCGGCGTTCTTCGTCCCCCACTACCTCTCGATCTTCTGGGGACCGCTGAGGGAGAACCCCTGGGATGTTATTGGCGGGACTGTCGTGATCGTCCTGCTCGTCAGCCTGAACATCTTCGGCCTGAGGGAGTCGGCGCGCCTCAACATCAGCCTCGCGGTCATCGACTTCGCGACCCAGCTTCTGCTCGTCGTGATCGGCTTCGCGCTCATCTTCAGCCCGCACGTCCTCACCAGCAACGTGAAATTCGGAGTCGCACCCGCGTGGTCGGACTTCTTCCTCGCGATCCCGGTCGGGATGATCGCCTACACAGGGATCGAGACCGTCTCGAACCTCGCGGAAGAAGCGCGCGACCCGGCCCGCAATGTCCCGCGTGCCTACCTCCTCACCGTCATAGCCGTCTTCGCGATCTTCTTCACGCTGCCCTCGATCGCTCTTTCGGCGATGCCCGTGAAGCTCGTCGACGGCCACTACGTGACCGCGCTCGGCCTGGGGCCCGACCAGGGAGGGTTTGCCAATGACCCCGTTCTCGGCCTCGTCGAGAACCTCGGCGTCTCCGGGGCGTTCCTGTCGGTCCTCAAGATCTACGTCGGGATCCTGGCGGCGACGATCCTCTTCATCGCCACGAACGCGGGTGTAATCGGAGCCTCGCGGATCACCTACGCGATGGCCAGCTACCGGCAGTTGCCCGAGATCTTCCGCCGGCTCCATCCCCGCTTCCTGACGCCCTGGCTCTCCCTGGTCGTCTTCGCGGGCGTGATCTCCATACTGACCCTGCTCCCCGGCAAGACGGACTTCCTCGGAACCATGTACTCGTTCGGCGCGATGCTCTCGTTCACGATCGCGCACATCTCGATCGTCGCGCTCCGCTACCGAAGCCCGGAAGACGAGCTCGTCTTCAGGGGACGGCCCAATCTGCGCATCGGGAAGGTCGAGTTGCCGCTCTTTGCGCTCTTGGGCGCGTTGGGGACCGGACTCGCTTGGATCGTCGTCGTCGTGCAGACGCCGAACACGCGCTGGGCCGGGCTCGGCTGGCTGGTGCTGGGCTTCGCGGTCTACGTTGTCTATCGCCGGCGCTACGTGCGCGCGCCGCTGAGGACCACGGTGCGGGCGCCGGCGTTCGTGCTAGGGCCTGCGCTTCAGCTCAACTACCGCACGATCGTCGTCCCAGTCGTGCGTTCGTTCGAATCCGAGGAAGCCCTGGTGGCCGCCGCGCGGCTGGCCGCCGAGCGGCGCGCGACAATCGCCATCGTCCACGTGATCGAGGTGCCGATGGACCGCCCGCTCGACGCTGCCCGCCCGGACGAGGAGGAGAAGGCCGATGAGCTGCTTGACCAGGCCCGCGGGCTCGTGGAGAGCTACGGCGTCAGGGCGATGGTACGAATCGTCCGCGCCCGGCGAGCCGGCCCCGCGATCGTCCAGGAGGCAGCGCAGCGTGATGCAGAGCTGATCGTGATGGGAGCTCCCCGCCGTTCGGGGCGGAGGCGCACCGCCATCTTCGGGACGACTGTTGACTACGTGCTCAAGGCGAGCCCCTGCCGGGTGCTGCTCGCGGCCGGAAAGCGCGCGGCATGATCACGCGGCGCCGGGCGACCGCCGTCGTCTCGGCGCTCCTGATCCTCGTCGGAATCGTTCTGATCGCGGAAACCGCGTACTTCGGGGGCGGAATTGGATATGCGCTGGGCGCCGTGGTCGTGCTCGCAGGCGCCGGGCGGCTGTACCTTTCGTCGAGGTAGATGGCGAAGCGACTCCCGGGTCTTAGCCGCGTTCTCGGCGCGGGCTCGATTGCCTCCGTGGCGTACGGAGAGATCGGCTCGTCGATCTACATCGCCCTGGGCGTCGTCGCGCTGAATGCGCTCGGCTTCACGCCGTGGGTGCTGCTGGGGGTCGGCCTCCTCTTCATGTTGGTTGCGGTCTCCTATGCGGAGGGAACGGCCGCGCTTCCGGAGACTGGCGGCGCAGCGACGTTCGTCCGGCGGGCATTCAACGACCCGGCCGGCTTCGTCACCGGGTGGGCGCTCTTCCTCGACTACCTGATCGTGATCGCACTGGCGGCTTTGTTTGTCCCGCACTACTTCGGCACGGCCATCGGCTGGAACGCCGTCACGGACGAGCCCTGGGACGTCGTCGCGGGTATCGGGGTGATCGTCGTCCTTGCTGTCGTGCGCCTGTTCCGCCGCGCGCAGCTCTACCGGGCGGCGGAGCTCATCGCCGTGCTGGCCTTCGTCTCGCACCTCGTCCTGATCGTTCTCGGCTTCGCACTCCTTCTTTCGACCGACGGGCTGTCGCGCGGGCTTGACCTCGGCACGGCTCCGACCTGGAACGCGCTCTTCTTCTCGCTCGCGCTCGCTACGCTCGCGTACACGGGCCTCGAAACCGTCGCGAATCTCGCGGCCGAGACAAGGGAGCCGGGCCGGACACTTCCCCGCAGCGTCTTCGCCGGCATCGGCGCGGTGGTCGCCGTCTCGGTCGCAATCGCCGCGATCGGTATCTCCGCCTATCCGGCTCATCCCGATCCGGCCGGACCGGGCGGCTACGCGAGCGATCTCGGCACGACCTGGCTGCACGCGCCGATCGTCGGCATCGCAGAGGCTTTCGGCGGAGAGCTGCCGTCGTGGGCCCTGGACTCGCTCCGGATGTTTCTCGGAGTCACCGGCGGGATCATCCTCATCGCCACCGTCTCCACCTCGCTCTCTGGCGCGGGCCGTCTCGCCTATTCCATGGGGAAGCGCGCGATGCTTCCCCGCGCGTTTGGGCGGCTGAACCAGCGGACGCTCATCGCGCCTGTCTCGATCGCAAGCGGAGCAGCTATCGGTGTCGCGCTGCTCGTCGCGTCGAGCTTCGCCGGCGGGGAAGTCCGCTTCCTGGCGAGCCTCTACAGCTTCGGCGCGCTGATCGCCTTCACCGCAGCCCAGCTGGCGGTGATTCGGCTCCGCTTCAGCGAGCCCGAGCTGCAGCGGCCGTTTCGCGTGCGCGGAAACGTGAACATTCGGGGTGTCCCCGTCCCCGTGGCCGCGCTCGTCGGCGCTCCCCTCACCTTCGCGCTCTGGATCGCGGCCATAGTGACTCATGACGCCGCTCGCATCGCGGGGCCGATCTGGCTCATGGTCGGAGCAGGAGTGTTCGTCCTTGTACGCAGAAGCGAGAACGCACGCCTGCTGCAACAGGTGGAGCCGGTGGAAGCCGACCTCGTTCCCGAAGAGGAGGGCGTCTACCGGAGCATCCTCGTCCCGCTGAAGCTCGGTCCGATCGGGGAGGAGATGCTCGCCACCGCCATCCGGCTCGCCGAGGAGCGCTCGTGCTCCGTGCGTGCTCTGCACGTCATCCGCGTCCCGCTCGAGATGCCCCTCGATGCGGAGCTTCTCGACCAGGAGGAGCGCGCCGAGGCGTCGCTCGCCGACGCCAAGCTGCTCGCCTCAGAGCACGGCGTCGAGGTCGAGGGGGAGATCGTCCGTGCCCGCGCGATCGGCGAGGCGATCGTCGACCGCGCCTGCGACGACGGCGTCGACCTCATTCTGCTCGGATCCGCGCCACGCTGGCGCCGGCAATCCCGCTTCTTCAGCCCGACCGTGGACTATGTCCTTCGCCGGGCTCCCTGCGAGGTGATGGTCGTCACGTATCCGCAGGGCGTGTTGGAAGGCTAGGCTTCGGGCCGATGAGGGCCCTGATCGTCGGCTGCGGGCGCGTCGGCTCCGCGCTCGCCAAGCGCCTGCAGAAGGCGGAGTGGGCAGTGGTTGCCCTCGACGAGAGCGAGGAGGCCCTCGGCCGTCTCGGAGAGGACTGGCCGGGCGAGTTCCACGTCGGCCACGCCCTCGACATCCGGGTGCTCGAGGACGCCGGCATCACGGAAGCCGACGCTCTCATCGCTTCGACCGACGGGGACAACACGAATATCGTCGTCGCCCAGGTGGCGAAGCTCCGCTACGAGGTCCCGCACGTCGCAGCGCGCATCCTCGACCCGGCTCGGGCGGAGTTCTACTCCGGGCGGGGCTTCGACGTCGTCTCCCCGACGGGGACCGCGATCGAGGCACTGACAAACTCGGCTCTGGGGAGCGAGAAGGCCTGATGTTCCTGCTCGTCGTTGGTGGCGGGAAAGTGGGGGTGAGCGTCACCCGCACCTTGCTCGCCCTCAACCACGAGGTCGCTCTGATCGAACAGGAGCGCAACCGCTTCGAGCGGCTCGAGGATGAGTTCGAGCATCGCGCCGTCTACGGCGACGGCACCGAGCTCTTCGTGCTCGAGCGCGCCGGCATCTCGCGACCGCCCGACATCGTCGTCGCCGTCACCGGGGACGACGAGGACAACATCATCATCTGCCAGCTCGCGCGCGAGAAGTACGGGGTCGAGAAGGTGATCGCGCGCGTCAACGACCCCCGCAACGAGCCGCACTTCGACCTCCTCAACATCTCTCCCACGGTGTCGGCCACCAACATGGTCCTGGCGCTCATCGAGCACGAGGTGCCGCAACACGAGCTCGTCCATCTGTTGGAGCTCCGGAAGGAGAACCTCGAGATCGTGGAGGTCGAGATCAAGCCGGGCTCGTCCGTGGAAGGGAAGCGGGTCGAGGAGCTGCGCCTCCCGGAGAGCACGCGCCTCATCTCCGTCATGCGCGAGGGCAGGGCCGAGATCGCCGTCGGCTCGACCGAGCTTCGCGCCGGCGACCAGGTGCTCGCCATCCTGGAGCCGGGGCGAGAGAGCGAGCTCAAGAAAGTCTTGCTCGACGAAAGAGCCCGCGTCTAGGACGAGGGATCGTCGGGGCCGCCGGGGCCGAAAAACTCCTGCTCGTGTGCTTCGCGAGTGACCTCGCCCGGGGTCGTCTTCGAGCCGCCGAGGGCGAGGAACCAGACGAACACGCCCACGATCGCGACGACGCCGAGGATCAACCCGACGATCGGCCCGCCGAAGACGGTCCCGAGGCCGATGATGGCGGCCCCGAAGACGCCGATGACGATGATGGCCGTCACGCCTCAACATCTTCCGCGCGTGCACTCCCCCGAAACCGAACGCTTGTGTTTCACGAGCACAAGGCTCCGTTCGACGTCTTTCCTAGGTCGAGCCCGGTCTGGGAGGCTTCTAAGGCTTGTGCGCGTGGAACACAAACTCTTCAGCGGTGCACTACGGATGGTGCCGGCCGTGGTAGGCGATCAGCGTGCACAGGAGCCCGACGAGGCCGATTCCGGGGCCGACCTCGAAGAGGAGCCGGTCCGAGTCCGAACGGCTGACGTCGAGCAGCAGTCCGCCCACGCCGATCCAGACCGCCGCGAAGATGGCGGGCAGGAGCAGGAGGATCACCGTCCAGTCGTGCCAAGGGCGGCTGCGCCGGTCCCAGATCACGTAGTCGAGGCTCACGAGCACGGCCACCAAGACGCCCGGGAGGATTCCCGTCCAGAGCTCGCCGGACGCTAGCGCGACAAAGATTGCGAGCGCGCCTGCCGCGTACGTGAGGTAGCGCGGCAAACTATTTCGTGCGCGAGAAGCGGTGCACGGCCTCGAGCAGCTCGCGGCTCTTGTCTGCCGCCACCTCGGCGTCGCCGGAGGAAAGCGCCCCCGCGACGCAGCTCTCCACATGACCCTCGAGGATCTGAAAGGCGAGGCTCTCGAGCGCGGTTGTCGTGGCGGCGATCTGCGTGAGGATGTCGATGCAGTAGCGCTCGTCGTCAACCATCCGCTCGATGCCGCGCACCTGGCCCTCGATCCGGTGGAGGCGCTTGACGAGCGCCTCCTTGTCCGACACGTATCCGTACGGCTTACTCACGGGCTGACCTCTCTTGGGCTGGAAAAGCGGCGCAGGCGGAGGCTATTCGTAACGACGAACACGCTCGAGAAGGCCATCGCGCCGGCAGCCACGATCGGGCTCAGCAGACCCGCGACGGCGAGCGGGATGGCGGCGACGTTGTACGCAAAAGCCCAGAAGAGGTTCGTCTTGATCGTGCCCAGAACACGCCGGGCCAGCCGGATCGCGTCCGGAGCGGCCCGAAGGTCGCCGGACACGAGCGTGAGGTCGCTGGCCTCGATGGCGACGTCAGTCCCCGTGCCGATGGCGATGCCCAGATCGGCCTGCGCGAGCGCCGGAGCGTCGTTGATTCCGTCTCCGACAACGGCCACGACCTCGCCGGCTTCCTGGAGACGCCGTACCTCCGCGGCCTTCCCTGCAGGTAGCACCGCGGCCAGCACACGGTTGATCCCGACCTCGGCGGCCACGCGCCGTGCGGTGCTCTCGTCGTCGCCCGTGAGGAGCACAGGCGCCAGCCCCAGTGCGCGGAGGTCGGCGACTGCCTCCGCGCTCGTCGGCTTGACCGCGTCCTCGACGAGCAGCTGTCCGACCAGGTCGCCGTCGACGACGACCGCGCCCCGTTCGATCTCGACCCGTCTGCCCTCCACGACTCCGACCACTCCCCGCCCGGGCAGGGCCCGGAACTCGTCGACGCGAGGCAGGGATCCGAACTGGGCGCGGGCTGCGTCGGCCACCGCACGAGCGACGGGATGCTCGCTTGCGTCCTCGACCGCACCCGCCAGCCGGAGCATGTCCGGCGGGAGACCGTTCTCGACGAAGCGCATGCGTCCCTCGGTGACCGTCCCCGTCTTGTCGAGGACGACGGTGGTGACGGCGCGCGTTCGTTCGAGGATCTCGGCGCCGCTGATCAGGATGCCGAGCTGGGCTCCACGGCCGGTCCCGACCATGAGCGCGGTGGGCGTCGCGAGTCCGAGGGCGCAGGGGCAGGCGATGATGAGGACGGCGACGGCGGCGGTGAGAGCCGCGGCCACGTCCCCGGTGGAGAGAAGCCAGCCCGCCAGCGTCGCGAGCGAGATCCCGATGACGACGGGCACGAAAACCGCCGAGACCCGATCTGCGAGGCGCTGCACGGGCGCCTTGCCGGCTTGCGCGTCGGCCACGAGACGCGCGATCTGCGCGAGCGTCGTGTCTGCGCCGACGCGCGTCGCGCGCACAACGAGCCGCCCGAGCTCGTTGATCGTGCCCCCCGCGACCTCGTCCCCAGGGCCGACCTCGTCGGGAACCGGCTCGCCGGTCAGAAGCGAGCGGTCGACTGCCGAACGCCCTTCGACGACGACGCCGTCCGTGGCGATCCGCTCACCGGGTCGGACGACGAACATGTCTCCGACCTCGAGCCCGTGATCGGGAACCGACAGCTTGGCGAGGGCCCGGAGGGCTTCTCCGGACCGCCGCCGCGCACGGCTTTCGAAGAACCGTCCGAGGAGGATGAGCATGGTGATGACGGCCGCGACTTCGAAGTAGGTGTCAGCGTCCTCGAGCGCGAGCAGCGCCACGACCGACCACGTCCAGGCGGCGAGGGTCCCGAGCGAGATGAGCGTGTCCATCGTCACCAGCCGGTGGCGGAGGTTCCGGGCCGTTGCCGTGTGAAACGCCAAGCCGGCCCAGAAGACGACGGGCGTCGCCAGCGCGAAGGCGACCCACTCCCAACCAGAGAACTGCAAGGCGCCGACCATGGCGACGACGACGAGCGGGACGGTAAGGCCCGCGGCCACCAGCAGCCGGGCGGCCGTGGTATCTCGCGGGTCAGGCTCGGAGCGCGCGGTCGTCGAGGCGCGGTAGCCGGCGGACTCGACCGCGCGGAACAGGTCGTCCACGGAGACGCGGCCACGGTCGTAGCGAACTGACGCCTGCTCCATAGCGAGGTTCACCGATGCCTCGACGCTGTCCATTTGGTTGAGCTGCTTCTCGATGCGGGCCGCGCACGAGGCACACGTCATTCCCTCGAGCTCGAGAGAGATTTGGCTCACACCCTCAGTATATACCCCCTACGGGTATATGACGACACTGTCGATGATGTTCCGGCGCCGCGTGACCGAGGAGACCCGGAGCTGGGTGTCGGTCGCGCGCAGGTAGAGGAAGCCGTGCACGGCGCGGGCGAACCTGCGGGTCGGGTAGGAGGCCGGGCAGCGCTCGATCGGATACACGTGCGCACCGCCGCCGCCATGGACGATGTAGCGGACGCCGTGGCGCGGCGCGAAGCGCTGGTAGTTGTGGTCGTGCCCGTTCAGGACGAGCCGGACGCCGTACCGCTCGAAGAGCGGTACCCACGTCTGCACGATCGCGGTGTTGCTGCGGTACGCCCCGCAGGTCCAGGCGGGATGGTGGAAGAGGACGACCTTCCACGTGGCCGTCGACGCCGGAAGCACCTTCTTCAGCCATTCCGTCTGGACCGAGTTCACGCGGTTCGAGTTGAGGATGAAGAACGTCACGTTCCCAGCGGCCCGCCTGTAGTGCCCCCGCGGCATGTCGAGCTCGTCGTACTCGTAGCGACCGCCGTCCACCCGGATGTCGTGGTTGCCGAGAGTGCCCGCGACGCGGAGGCCGGCGCTTCCGAGCCAGCCGAAGCTCGCGGTCCAGTTCCGGTGGAAGGCGCTGGGACTCTCCGTGTAGTCGTTATCGCCGAGCGTGAGGAGGAGCGCCGCCGCTGGATGGTTTGCCGCGAACCGCTTCATTGCGGCGCCCATCTCGCGCTCGGTCGTTCCCCCGACTCCGAAGTCGCCTACGGCGAGAATTCCCGTGGCGGCCTGGGCGGTCCCGGTCCACGGGACTGCGGCGCAGAGCAGGACGAGGAAGAGGCGGCGACCCACTGCGCTCGGTTGTAGCATGCCGCGCGCCATGCGCCTAGCGCTCGTACCGCGGCCTGCCGAGTTTTATGAACTGTTCACGCGAGCGGGCGAAAACGCGCTCGAAGCCGCGCAGAAGGCCGAGGTCCGCTTCCGGGAGCATCCGAACTCGTCGGTGACTCAGGCCGAACTCAAGGAAGTCGAGCACGCCGGCGACCGCATCACCCGCGACATCATCCAGCTGCTGAACACGCAGTACGTGACGCCGTTCGACCGCGAGGACATCTACGAGCTCGCCACTACCACCGACGACGTCGTCGACCACATCGAGGAAGCGTGCGAACTCCTCGACTTGTATGGGGTCGAATCGCCGGCGAAGCAGGCGCTCGAGCAATGCCGGATCCTCGTGGCCGCGGTGGAGCATCTCGCTCGTGCACTCGCCGATCTCAAGAGCCGGCGGAGTGTTCCGCAGGAGCTTGTCGAGTTGAAAGCGATGGAGGACGAGGGCGACCGTGTGGTTCGCGATGCAATCGCAGACCTGTTCCGCGACTCGCGCATCGACCCGTTGGTGGTGATCCGCTGGAAGGACATCTTCGAGGGGCTGGAGGCTGCCATCGACGCCTGTGAGACCGCCGGTAACGTCGTTGGCAACATCGTCGTGAAGAACTCCTAGCCGCTGTGGAGCTGACACTCGTCGCAGTCGTCGTCGTCGCGCTCTTCTTCGACTTCACGAACGGCTTCCACGACACGGCAAATTCGATCGCCACGAGCGTCTCGACGCGCGCTCTGTCGCCCCGAATCGCCGTCATCTTCGCGGCCGTTCTCAACTTCGCCGGCGCCTTCGTCTCGATCAAGGTCGCCGCCACCATCGCGAAGGGAATCGTCGATCAGGAGGCGGTTACGTTGAAGATCGTCCTCGCAGGCCTGGTGGGTGCGATCACCTGGGATTTGATCACCTGGTACTTGGGCCTGCCCACGAGCTCGAGCCACGCGCTCATCGGAGGCGTTTCCGGCTCGGCGCTCGCCGCTCAGGGTAGTGACGTCGTCAAGTGGAACGGCATCGTCGAGAAGGTGCTGATTCCGTCCTTGGCCGCACCTGTGTTGGGGCTCCTTGGCGCGGCGCTGGTCATGCTCGTCATCCTCTGGATCGTCCGCCGGCGCTCACCGGGGCTCGTGAACAGGGTGTTCCGCCGGCTCCAGGTCGTCTCTGCGGGCTTCGTCGCATTCACACACGGGACGAACGACGCACAGAAGACGATGGGGATCATGACTCTCGCGCTCATCGCCTCCGGCCATCTCGGTCCCGACGCGGATCCTCCTCTCTGGGTGATTGCGAGCGCGGCAGCAGCGATGGCTCTTGGGACTTATGCAGGCGGGTGGCGCATCATCCGCACCCTGGGGCAGCGAGTGGCCAAGATCGACCCGCCGCAGGGCTTTGCTGCGGAGACCTCCACGGCGACAACACTCTGGCTCACCGCGCACTACGGCTTTCCGGTCTCGACGACGCACACGATCACGGGCTCGGTGCTCGGCGCGGGTGCAACCCGAAGGTTCTCAGCCGTTCGCTGGGGAGTGGCGGGGAACATCGTTCTCGCGTGGGTGGTGACGCTTCCCGCCGCCGCGGTGATCGGGGCAGGCATGGAGGTGCTCACTCGCCTTCCGGGCGGAGCCGCGCTGGTCTTCGCGCTCACCGCCGCGATAGCGGTGGTGGCGTTCGTCGGGCGCAGCTGGCAAAGTCGCCGGCTTGCGCTGGCCTAGGCGCTAATGCGAGGCGTCCGTGAACTCGCGGAACTCGCCGGTGACCAGGAAGGCTGTCTGCTCGCCGATGTCGACGGCGTGGTCGCCGATCCGCTCGAGGCAGCGCGAGACGATGATCATGCGCAGCCCCCATTCGCGGCGCTCCTGGTCCCCGCTGATCGCGATCACCTGCTCGACGGCGCGCCGGTTGGCGCGGTCGATGAGCTCGTCCAGCTCGACGAGAGACTCGGCTCGCTCGACGTTCCGGTCGGCGAACGAGTCGAGCGCAACCCGGATCATCTCTTCTGCTCGCGAGCCCATCTCGTCGAAAGCCTCCATCAGTGTCTGGTCGGCCGGCGCACCCTCGACGAGCTTCGTCAGCTTGGCCACGGTGACGCAGTAGTCGGCCATGCGCTCCAGATGGAGATTCACGTGCAGGATCGCAAGCACGGTCCGAAGATCGACCGCCACGGGCGTCTGGCGGGCGAGCAGCGACTGGATCTCCTCTTCGATCGCGAGGTAGGCGTCGTCGACCTCGTCGTCGAAGGCGATCACTTCGTCGGCAAGCTCGACGTCCTGATGCTCGAGGGCGCCGAGGGACCCGCGCAAGGCTCGCAGGACGAGTTCCCCTTCCTCCTGGATCGCCGCCTCGAGCTGGTCGAGGGCTTCTTGAAGCGTCACTCTCATCCGAACCGCCCTGTTACGTAGTCCTCCGTCCGCTTATCGGAGGGGTGGGTGAAGATCTTGGGCGTCGTGTCGTACTCGACCAGGATGCCCGTGCGATTCCTGCCCTCGTCCGAGATTTCCACACTGAAGAACGCGGTCATGTCGGCTATCCGGGCCGCCTGCTGCATGTTGTGCGTGACGATCACGATCGTGTAGTTGCGCTTCAGATCGTGCATGAGATCCTCGATCCGTGTGGTCGCGATCGGGTCGAGCGCGGAGGCGGGCTCGTCCATGAGGAGCACGTCCGGCTCGACCGCGAGACAGCGGGCGATGCAGAGCCTCTGCTGCTGGCCGCCCGAGAGACTGAGCGCACTAGCCTTGAGCCGGTCCTTGACCTCGTCCCAGAGGGCAGCCTGGCCCAGCGCCTTCTCGACGCGCTCGTCGAGGCCGTCGGTCATCCCGAGGACGCGGGGGCCGAAGGCGACGTTGTCGTAGATCGACTTCGGGAACGGATTCGGCTTCTGGAAGACCATCCCGATGCGCTTGCGAACC
>WNFV01003549.1_pt1 | contig 45696 bp, 43 predicted proteins | sample 5400101 | NCBI WGS metagenome assembly WNFV01 (sample SAMN13153361, study PRJNA577476) | soil metagenome | isolation source: 115 cm soil or saprolite under grassland replicate 1 | place: USA:California | collected 2016-06-15 | reverse complement strand
TATCACCGCGCGTGCGGCCCGCGCGTGACCGCGGGCGGCTAGGCTCATCCAGGCTCCGACCCACTCGAACAACCTGCCGCCGGCGCCGGCCAGGCGGCCGCGCGTCCTGCTGACCGGCGCTACTGGCTACATCGCTAGCCAGCTGCTGCCGGTCTTCCGCCAGCGCTACGACCTGGTCGCCGTCGATATCCGGACCACCGATGCCCGGAACAACACGGTCGAGGGCGTGCGCCTGGCGAATCTGCTCGAAGACGACGCCGAGTCCCTGCGCGAGCATTTCCAGGGCACGGACGCGGTAGTCCACCTCGGCTACTACCGGCCGCCAGGCCTGGGGGTGACCGGCACGGGCAAGGGTTACCTCGACGAGCGACCCAACGTCGACATGGCCGAACGCGTCTACCGATTGGCGCTGGAGGCTGGCACCAGGCGGGTCGTCGTCGCAAGCTCGAACCACGCCGCCGACTGGTACGAGCAGATCCTCCACACGCGGCGCATCGAAGGCGTCGGTCCACGGGATCTGCCGAAGTCGGACAATTACTACGGCTGGGCCAAGATCGCGTACGAGGCGCTCGGTTTCACCTACGCATGTGGCGCATTCGGGCGCCAGCTCGAGGTCGTCCAGGTGCGCATCGGCGCCCCGCGCGAGATCAGCGCCGCCGACTTCGAGGGTCAGCCCGGGCGGTACAAACGCGACCTGGGTGCCTATATCAGCGCCCGCGACCTCGTGCAATTGTTCGTGCGCTCGATCGAGCTTGGCCCGCTCGAGGACGAGTGGGGCGTGCCGTTCCAGATCTTTTACGGCGTCTCGAACAACACGCGTGCCTTCTGGAGCATCGCCAACGCGCGCCAGGTCATCGGCTATGGGCCTGAGGACGACTCCGAGCAGCGCTACGCCGACGACATCGCGCGGCTACTGGGCGGCTCGCCTGGCCGGCTCGGCTGAGTCACCACCTGTAGCTCCAGAAAGTCCGCGACGCCCAGCAGCGTCAGTGGAATGCGCACGAGCGGCGGGACGGCCTGCCTGCGCGAGTCGTGGAACACGCGTGGCTGCGTCAGCTGATACGTGCGCTGACGCGTCTGGAGCTCACAGCCGCCACTGGCGAGCACGTTGCGCACCCACTCCGTGCGCGGCCCGTAGGTCAGCGCGAAGACGAACCGGTCGCCCGAGCGGAACACGTTGATCGGCGTGCGATAGCGGCGCCCCGAGCGACGCCCAACGTGGCTGACGATGCCGAAGGCCGGCAGCCACGGCGCCAGGGGCATGCTGATGCGATTGGTGACGCGCTTGTTGAAGCGTGCCAGCCAGCGCGGACCGGGCAACGCCTACAGACTAATCTGCCGGCGGCCGGTGCGCGGCACGTAGATCGTCCATGACCTGCTCCCACAGGGCCGGGCCGCCACGTTCGAGCTCGACCACGGTTGCACCCAACCACGTGCTGTCCATCCGCGGCCCGGCCCAGGTCACCGACGTGGTCGGCGTGGTGCCCGAGTCGCGCTATCCGCCGCGCGCTACCTCGGCCAGGAGCAAGGCGCGCGCTACGTTCGCTCGCTGCCGGCTGATGTTCCGATGGCGCCTATCGCCGTCCGACCCGAGGTAGTGGTCGTGCTCTACTTCGGTACGCGCTTTCCGACCGCGCTGCGCAAGCCGGGCCTGGTCCCATGACCGCCTCGAGCGAGCCGCGTGCCGAGAAGCTGCCGGCGAACGCCGAGCACGCGACGCGGACGAAACGTGGCGTCCAACGCGCTGTCGGTTTCAGGCCGGCGGGGTGTACAGCCCGAAGAGCAGCGCGGCGTTGAACGTCCAGTGCATGACCACGCTCGCCGCCAGGTGGCCGGTGCGCATGCGCAGCGCCGCGAACACGACGCCGCCGACGAAGATGCTGCCAAGCGCACCAAGGAAGCCGATACCCGCCAGCAATGGCTCGTCGGCCAGGTTGGTCGCAGCCAGCGTGCGGACCACGATCACCACGTGCCACAGCGTGAACGTGAGTGCCGACAGCACGACCGCGCGCCGGACGGGGAAGCGCTGCAGCAGCGCGCCGAGCAGCGCGCCGCGGAAGGCCACTTCCTCCGGCAGCGCGGTATCCAGCGGCATCCAGACCAGGGCTCGCCACGCCAGCGCCTCGGTTGAGAGCGTGTTCAGCGCGGAGTAGCTCACGGGGGCGCCGACCAGTGGCGGCATGCGCAGAAACACCACCGCCGGCAACGCCACCACCAGTGCGACCAGCAGCCCAACACCCGCGCTGCGCAGCGCCCCCTGGCGATCAAGCCCCAGGTCGCACCACGTGAGACCCCGGCGTAGAGCCCAGACGAGCATGCACACCCCCGGCGCCAGACCGAGCGGCACCCCTGGCCAGGCCCCGGCGGGGGCTGCATCTTTCAAGTACAGCGAGGTGACATTGCCGTAGGCGGCCAGCAAGAGGGCCGCGATGAGCATTGCGTCCGGTCAGTGCGCGAGCGTCGGCGACGGCGCCTGACCCGAGCGCCGCCGCTGCGCGATCCAGCGCGCGCACAGTGGGTAACACAGCAGCAGCGCGGCCAGCACCAGCAGGCTAGCCGCGATCGGTCCGCTAACGAACGTGAGCGGGTTGCCGCCACTGGCGATGAGACTCTGGCGGAGGGTGCGCTCGGTCGAGTCGCCGAGCACCAGCGCCACGACCAGCGGTGCAAGTGGGTACTTGAGCTTGCGCAGCCAGAAGCCGATCAGGCCGAAGACAATCGTGATGAACACGTCGAGCAGGCTGTTGTTGAGCGAGTACGAGCCAATGATCGAGATCAGCACGATCAGCGGGGTGATGATCGCGTATGGCACGCGCATGATCGCCGCGAGCAGCGGCACCGCGAGCAGGCAGATCATGAAGGTCATGAAGTGCCCGAGGTAGACGCTGGCGATGAGCCCCCACACGAATTCGGGATGCTCGACGAAGAGCAGCGGACCGGGCGTCAGCCCCCAGATGAACAAGCCGGCCATCATGACCGCTGTCGTCGGCGACCCAGGCACGCCCAGCGCAAGCATGGGTACCAGGGCGCCCACGCCGGCCGCGTCGGCGGCGCACTGCGGGCCCATGATGCCCGAGACCTCACCCGTGCCGAACTTGGCCTTGTCTCTCGAGTACTGGCGCGCCAGCCCATAGCCCAGGAACGACGCCGCCGTGGCCCCGTGCCCTGGCAGCACGCCAAACCAGAACCCGATGACCGAATTGGACAGCACGAGCCAGATGCGCTTGCGCATCTCGCGGAGTGCTTCGAGCAAGTCCTTGAAGCCGACTTTGGCCGAGATGCGCTCGACGTAGCCAATGCCCGACTCTTCGGCCGAGGCGATGATCTCGCCGATGCCGAACAGACCGATCGTGACGGGCACGAAGCCGATGCCCGACAGAATCTCGATGCGCCCGAACGTCAGGCGTGGTGCGCCGGTCAGCGTGTCGAAGCCGATCGCGGCTAGCAGCAGGCCGAACGCGATCATCATCACGCTTTTGATCGGCGAGCCGGCGTCCAGGCCGACGAGCGTCGCGAACGACAGCACGAAGACGGCAAACAACTCGGGCGGCCCGAACCTGAGCGCGATGTCCGCGAGCGGCCGGGCAAAGAAGGTGAGCGACAGGGTGGCGATCAGTGCGCCGACGAAGCTGGCCAGGAACGAGGAAGTCAGCGCCAGGCCAGGTTTGCCGAGACGTTTGGCCAATGGGAAGCCGTCGAACAGGAGCACGACCGCCCAGGGCTCGCCGGGAATGTTGAACAGGATCGAAGTGATGACGCCGCCGAAGAGCGCGCCCCAGTAGATGCCGGCCAGGAAGATGATGGCGCTGGTCGCGCCGCCCGGGCTGCCACTCGCGATCAGGACGGAGATCGGCAGCAGGATCGCCACGCCGCTGGTGCCGCCCAGCCCGGGCAGCACCCCAATGATCAGCCCGAGCGTGCACGCGACGAACAGCAGGAACAGGTTGTACGGCTGGCCGGCGGTGGCAAAGCCGCCGGCGAGACCTCCCAGGACTTCGCCCATATGTGCGCTAGTGGCCTCTTGTCATCCTGAGGCGAGGCACGAGCTCAGGATGACATCGACTCATCAGAACAGGAAGCCGAGCTCGTACAGGCTGCTCTTGGGCAGCCGCACCCGAAAGCCCAGCTCGAATGCCAGGTAGGTCAGCACGGGGAAGGACACCGCAATCACGGCCACCCACAACCAGCGATAGCGGCCGATGTACCTGGCAAAGAAACCCATGTACAAACAGCTCGCGACATAGAACCCGAGCCACGTCAGTGCCGCCGTGGCCAGCACCATCGGCCCGACCACCTTGGCCACGGCCATAACGGCGGCGCGGTTCTCGAAGACCGGCGTGCTGCTCGCGCCGCGGCGCAGGATGGCGCGGTACATGACGATCAACCCCGCGCCGCCCATGACCGCGGCCGCCCAGAACGGGTAGAAGCCAGGCCCGATCCCGCCCGGGTACTTGCCCGTCACATCGATGAGCGCGCTCGAGCGCGAGTCGATCATTGCGACGGCGGCAATGGCGACCAGTGCCGCCGCCGTCGCCAGGTCGTGCCGCCCCACGTTGCTACTGCAGCCAGCCGTTCTTGGTCGCGATGTCGCGGTGCAGTTTGTCGTAGTCCATGACGAACTTCTTGAACTCGTCGCCACTGCGGAAGTCGGGGTCGAGGTTGTTCTTGACCACGAAATCCTTCCACTCAGCAGAGTCGTATACGGACTTGAACAGGTCGACCCAGAACTTGGTCTGGCCAGCGTTCAGACCGGGCGGGCCCATCACCGCGCGCATGACGTAGTAGTCGCTGATATCGAGGCCCTGCTCTTTGCACGTCGCCAGATCCTTGAATGCGCCATCGGCTGGGCGGGTTGGCGTAAAGGCGCACAGTGGCCGCAGTTTGCGCGGCGAGACCGTATAGAAGGGCAGGCCCTCACTCGGGTTGTTCACCGTCGCCTGCACCTGGCCGCCGGCCAGGGCCGAGGCGACCGTACCGCCGCCGGACTGGGGCACGTACTTGAACGCCTTGGTCGCGCCTAGCTCCTGAATGCGCAAGAACAGGATCTCGTCTTCCTGCTTGGAACCGGTACCGGCTACGGTCAATTCTGTTTCTTTGGCCGCTTTGATGAAGTCACCGGCCGTCTTCCACGGGCTCTCTTCGTTGACCCAGAGATAGAATGGATCGAGCGCTAGATTGGCAATCGGCGTGAAGTCAGCGGCCTGGAATGGCAGTTTCTGCACGATCAGCGTCGTGAAGAAGCTGTTGAGGGTGATCATGATGTAGTGCATGTCACCCTTCTTCTCGAAGACGTACTGGAAGGCGACCGCGCCGGCGCCACCTTCCTTGTTGACGGGCGTGACTGGCTGCGGTGCCAGCTTGTTCTTCTCCATGACGCCCTGCATGAAGCGGGCGTAGATGTCGGAGCCGCCACCCGGCGCGGTGCTGATGACGAACTCGACCGGTCGGGTCGGCTGCTGCGCCGCGGCTGTGCCACCGGCGGCCGGGGCCGGCGGTGTGCAGGCGACGATCGCCAGCAGAACGGCGACCACGTTGACCAGACCTATCAGTGGCCGATGTGCAAGTGCTCCACCCCGCATCGTCGGGACCTCCGTTGCCTTCACTCCCCGTTGCTGCCCGGCTCGCGTGGGTCCAACCATCCTGTGGTCGGACCAGTTTTGGCGATGGTAGCCCCACGTCGGCGCGGCGGCAACTAACCCGAGTGACAACCGATTTGTGAACCAGTTCACAGCCTTCGGCAACCGCGCCGGGTTACGGTGCGCTCACCGACCATGCGAGGCACACCGATGGACGCCGCCGCCACCGTTATCACCAGTCGCGTCGCCGAGCGACCGTCACTCCTCAGTACCGTTGGCGCGATCAGCAGCCGCTTCATCGACGTGGTTGCGTCGGCGCTCAGCGTGCGCGCCAGCCTGGACCATCTTAGCCCGCGCCAGCGGCGCGCCGCAGCCGTGCGCTGGTACGAGGACTTCACCAAGCAGAGCTAGCGAAAAAGAAAGGGGCCCGTCCCCTCGGCGACCCAGAGCGCGTTGTTCTGGGGCAATGCCGTCGCTTGTTTCCTCGCGCCCCCGTTCTCTCCACAACGTCCAGATCGCGTGCCTGTGCGGACAGCTGCGCGGCACCGCGCGCCGGCGCGTCGGCCGCTTCACGATCGTGCAGTGCCAGACCTGTCGACTCGAGCGACTCAGTCCCCAGCCCACCGCCCAGCAGCTCGACCAGCTCTACGGTGAGCACTACTTTGAGAGTGCCGACCCCAGCTCGCCCGGCTACGCCGGCTACGGCGCGATGCACGTGGCGCTCACCGCCGCGGCCGAGGCGCAGCTGACCACGATCCCGAACGTACGCGACCTCGGTGGCCCGGGCCGGCTCCTCGACGTCGGCTGCGGCTACGGCACGTTCATCGCCCTCGCCCGCGGCGCGGGCTGGGATGCGCGTGGTATGGACTTTTCGGCAGCGGCGGCCGCGGCCGCGCACGCCCGGTACGGCGTGGACGTCGAGGTCGGCGACTTTGCCAACCGCGGTGCCGGGCGCGAACGTTTTGACGTGGTCACGATGTGGGACGCCATCGAGCACTTTCCCGATCCACTCCAGGCACTCCACTCCGCGTTCGATGCACTCAAGCCGGGTGGTCGGCTGATCGTCTCGACGCCCGACACGGAGTCTTGGGACGCAAAGCTGCTCGGCAGTCGCTGGTACGGCTACACCAAGGTTCCTGAGCACCTGTGGTACTTCAACCGTCAGACGCTCGGCGCGCTGGGCGAGCGGGCCGGCTTTCAGCTGGTTGATGCGCGGCCCTGGGGATTCGTGCGCACGCTTGGCTTCTGCACCGATAAGCTGGGCGTATACCACCCGGCGCTCGGCAGCGTGTCGCGGAAGATCACCGATCTGACACGGCTGACGGACAGGCGCCTGTTCTTCACGATCCTGGACATGCTGCTGGTCTTCGAGCGACCAGCCGAGCCGGCTCGCGCCGCGCTGCCGACGCCGCTCGTGGCTTGACGCGTCTCTGGACCAGGGCCGCGCCGCGGATCCTGATCGCGAGTGCGCGTGGGGTAGCCTGGGCGCGATGCCGGTGGTCGATCTGCTGGTCAGCGCGCCGCATGCGCTGACGATGGACGGGGACGGCGTCGGCTATCGGCCGGACGTGGCGCTGGCGATCGACCGCGGGCGCATTGTCGCTCTCGGGCCTGCCGGCGACGTCACACGCGAGTTCGCAGCCGAGCGGACGCTGGACGGCAGCCACCACGTGCTGCTGCCCGGGTTGGTCGACGCGCACATGCATACCGCGCTGTGCCTGCTGCGCGGCCTGGCCCAGGACACGCGGCACTGGATGATGTACGGCCTCGGCCCATTCAGCGCACAGCTGTCGTCCGAGACGATGGCGGCGGGCAGCGGGCTGGCCATCCTCGAGGGCCTCACCTCTGGCACGACCACGTTCGGTGACTTCGGCTGGTCCATGCACAACGTGTGCTCATTCGTCGAGCGGATCGGTGCTCGCGCGGCCATTACCGTGACGATTCGCGAGGCGGCCGCGCGCATGTACGATCCCGGCGAGCTCTACGAATTCCACAGCGACGTAGGCCGCGCACAACTCGCCGAGAACCTGCGTGCCTTCGACCGCTGGCATGGCGCCGCCAACGGCCGCCTACGTGTGCTGTTCGGTCCGCAAGGACCGGACTTCGTCAGTCGCGAGCTGCTGCTCGAGGTCCAACGCGCGGCACGCGAACGCAACACCAAGATCCACATGCACACCGCCCAGGGCGATCGCGAGACGGCCCAGATGGTCCAGCGCTACGCTGAGCGCTCGATTGCCTGGCTCGATCGACTCGGCTACCTGGATGCCACGCTGCTCGCGGTGCACCTGACTGATGCCTCAGACGAAGAGGCGGCGCTGGTGGCCAGCCGTGGCGCGAGCATGGTCCTGTGCTCCGGCTCGATCGGCATCATCGACGGCGTCGTGCCGCCCGCCGCCGCCTTCCAGTCCGCCGGTGGCATGGTCGCGCTCGGCTCAGATCAGGCGCCCGGCAACAACTGCCACAACATCTTCAACGAGATGAAGCTCACCGCCTTGTTCAACAAAGTCCGCGCGGGTGATCCGGAGGCGATGCCGGCCTGGCGGGTGCTGCGCATGGCGACGATCGAAGGGGCCACGGCGCTGGGCTGGGACGACGAGATCGGCTCATTACGCGCCGGCAAGCGCGCCGACGTGCTGCTCGTCGACCTGCGGCGACCGACGCTGACGCCGGTCTACGTCACGCCGATGCGCAATCTCGTGCCCAACCTGGTCTACGCCGCGCGCGGCGACGAGGTCGACACCGTCATCGTCGACGGCGCGGTGGTGGTCGAACAGGGCGTGGTGCAAACCGTCGACGAGTCGGCCATTCTGGCTCAGGCCCAGCGCCTGGCCGATCCGATTGGCTCCGCCGCCGAAACGGACTTCTGGCGCGTCAACGGCCCCAATGCACAGGCCATGCGCAGGAGTCTGTTGTGAGCCGAGAGCGGGTGCTGTTCCTGTGCACCCACAACTCGGCGCGCAGCCAGATGGCGGAAGGGTTGCTGCGCAGTTTGGGCGGCGACCGCTTCGAGGCGTTTTCGGCGGGGACCGAGGCGACGCGCGTTCGGCCGCTGGCCATTCAGGCGATGGCCGAGCTGGGCATCGAGATTGCAGGGCACGAGAGCAAGACGCTCGACCGCTATCTTGACCAGCCATTCGACAAAGTCATCACTGTCTGCGATCAGGCCAATGAGACGTGCCCGGTGTTCTTCGGCGCGCGGGAACGCCTGCACTGGAGCTTCCCCGATCCGAGCACGGCCACCGGCACGGACGCCGAGCAGCTGCGTGTGTACCGCCAGGTCCGCGATGCCATTCGCGCCCGCATCGAGCGGGAGTTGATCACGGACGCGCCATCGGCCTAAATGGGTGTTACGAATGCTGATGACGACGGTTCGTCGCGCGCAGGCCGCCGATCGATCTGAACACGCGCGCATGCGCGCGGCGTTGTGGCCGGATGAGGACCCGCAGGAGCTTGCGGACGACCTGGCCACGCTGCTCGAGGATCCGACCCAAATCGCATTCGTCGCCGAGCGCGGCGATGGTGGTTTGTGCGGCTTTGCCGAAGCCAGCGTGCGCCGCTACGCCAACAGCAATGACGAGTCGCCGTGCGCCTTCTTGGAAGGCTGGTGGGTCGACGAAAACGTCCGTCGCTCGGGCGTCGGCCGGGCGCTGGTCGCGGCCATCGAGGAGTGGGCGCGCGCCCAGGGCTTCACCGAGCTCGGCAGCGACGCGCTGCTCGACAACACGCTGGGCCATCAGGCTCACCACGCACTGGGCTTCGAGGAGCGCGAGCGCGTCATCTACTTCCGGAAATGGCTGTGACCGAAGTCCTCCGGCCGGGGCTAATTGGCGAGTCGCGCGCGCTTGTCGGACCGCACAACCTGGCCACTACCTACGGCTCGGGGTCAATTGACGTGTTTGGCACACCTGGGCTGGTGGCGCTGATGGAGCGGGCGGCGTGCGCGGCGGTGGCGTCGCAGCTGCCGCAGGGTCAGACGACGGTCGGCACGCATATCGATGTGCGCCACATTGCGCCGACCGGCCCCGGCACCGAGGTGCGGGCTACCGCGGAGTTGACGGGAGTGGATGGTCGGCGGTTGATCTTCCGGGTCGAAGCGTTCGACCAGGCGGAGAAGATCGGCGAGGGCACGCACGAACGCGCGATCGTCGACCCGGCCCGGCTACTCGCGCGGGCACACGCGAAGTACAGTGTCGGGCCATGACGACGCTTTCTGGCCCCGGCGTCCAGGCCTTCCTGAGTTTGCGCGATCGACTCTTCGCGCTGCGCGACGATCAGCTCGCTGCCGCCGAGGAATTCCGCTGGCCGGAGCTCGGCGAGTTCAACTGGGCGCTCGACTATTTTGATGCCCTGCCACGCAACCAGACTGCACTGTGGCTGGTCAACGCCGATGGCTCCGACGATCGCGCAACGTTCGGCGAGCTCACTGCGCGCTCCAACCGCGTCGCCAATTATCTGCGCTCGCTGGGCGTCAAACGTGCCGACCGCATCCTGCTCGTGCTCGGCAACAGCGTGCCGCTGTGGGAGACGATGCTCGCGGCGATGAAGCTTGGCGCTGTGGTCATTCCGGCCGCCACGCTGCTGACGCCCGACGATCTGCGCGACCGCATCGAGCGTGGTGAGGTCAAAGCGGTCGTTGCCGCGGCGGACCTGGCGCCGCGGTTTGCCGGTATTCCCGGCGCGGCGATCAGAATCGCGGTCGGCGACCACGTGCAAGGTTGGCACGCCTACGCCGATGCGCAGACAGCCCCCGAGATGTTCGAAGCAGATGGGCCGACCCTGGCGAGCGACCCGCTGTTGCTGTACTTCACCTCGGGCACGACCGCACGCCCGAAGCTGGTCGAGCACACGCATGCCAGCTATCCCGTCGGCCACCTGTCGACGATGTACTGGCTCGGCTTGCGGCCAGGCGACGTCCACCTGAACATCTCGTCGCCCGGCTGGGCAAAGCACGCCTGGAGCTGCTTCTTCGCACCGTGGAACGCCGGCGCCACGGTGCTGATCTTCAATCATCCGCGGTTCGATCCGCTCAAGCTCCTCGAGACATTCATTCGCTGTGGAATCACCACGTTTTGTGCGCCGCCGACGGTCTGGCGGATGCTGATCCAGACCGACCTCGCCGCACACCGCACCCAGCTTCGCGAGCTCGTTGCGGCTGGCGAGCCGCTCAATCCGGAGGTCATCGAGCAGGTTCGCCGCGCATGGAACCTGACCATCCGCGACGGCTTCGGTCAGACGGAAACGACGGCTCTGGTCGGCAACGCACCAGGCCAGTCGATCAAGCCGGGCTCCATGGGCCGGCCGTTACCGGGCTATCGGGTGGTGTTGCTCGATCCGCAAGGACACGAAGCGGAAGAAGGCGAGATTGCACTGGATTTATCGCCACGACCGCTTGGCTTGATGACCGCGTACCGCGACGATGCGGAGCGGACCGAAGGCGTCGGACTATCGAATCAGCCCGTTCGAGCTGGAGAGCGTGCTGATCGAGCATGCCGATGTGGCCGAGGCGGCAGTGGTGCCCAGCCCGGATCCAGTGCGCCTCGCAGTGCCCAAGGCATTCGTGGTCTTGCGCTCCGGAGTGGAGCCATCGAAAGATATAGCGGCGTCAATTCTGGTGCATTGTCGCGAGCGCCTGGCGCCGTTCAAACGCGTGCGGCGCATCGAGTTTTCGGAGCTGCCGAAGACGATTTCGGGCAAGATCCGCCGCGTTGAGCTTCGGGGTCGCGAGCAGCAGCGCGGCGAAGGACGGCAGCCCAACGAGTGGTGGGAGGACGATTTCGCTAACTGACGTGGGCCAGGCCGTGCTCCACGACCCACAGGGCTAGCTGAGCGCGGGAGCGCGCGCATGCTAGGCTCTCACGGCGATGCCTTGGACCGTGGATCAGGTGCTGGCGCTGGCCTCGGATGGCTCGGTCGCACGGGCAGGGCGGGACCTGGCAGCCCCTCGGAAATGGCGCACCATGGGCAGCAGTGATGCGGCCGTGTGGGGCGAATGCCAGGGCAGTGCGGCCGAGCCGTATCGCACCATCATCGACCTGGCCGGACCGGCGTATCACTGCAGCTGTCCGTCACGCAAGTTCCCGTGCAAGCACGCGCTGGGTCTGTTTCTGATGCACGCGGCAGAGCCAGCACAAGCACAGCGCGAGGAGCCGCCACAGTGGGCGGCCGAGTGGCTGGCCAACCGGTCTCGCGCACAGCAACCCGAGACCAAGAGCGCCACCCAGCCAGCCGATCCCGGAAAGGCGGCCGCGGACCAGCAGAAGCGCGCGCGCCGGCGCGAGGAGCGCATCGACCGCGGCGTCGACGACCTGGAGCGCTGGCTGCACGACCTGCTGCGCGCCGGCCTGGCCGAAACCGCCCAGCGCTCGAACGGCACGTTCGAGCAGATGGCGAGACGCCTGGTCGACGCCCAGGCATCGGGTCTCGCGCGGCTCGTCCGCGAGCTGGCGATCCTGCCCCACCTGAGCGCCCAATGGCCAGAGCGCATGCTGGTCGCCATCGGCCGCATCGGCCTGCTCATCGAGGCCTGGCGGCGTCTCGACACATTGGATCCGGACTTGCGAGCGGAAGTGCGTTCGCTCGTCGGCATTCCGGAGTCACGTGACGACGTGCTCGGCACAGCGGCGGTGCACGACCGCTGGGACGTGATCGGCCGCCGCGTCATCGACGGCGAGCGCCTGCGCGTCCAGCGCACCTGGCTGTGGGGTCAGCAAACGCAGCGCTGGGCGCTGCTGCTGGAGTTTGCGGCCGGGCCACAAGCGCTGGACAGCACGCTCGTGCCGGGGACGTCCGTCAGCGCAGCGCTGCACTTCTATTCGGGCACGCTCCGGCTCCGCGCACTCATCGGCGATCCGCCACTGTTGGCGGGCACCGTCGGCCAGCTGCCCGCCCAGCCGCTCCCGGACATGCTCCGCACATACGCCGAGTTGCTGGGCCGCAACCCGTGGCTCGAGCGGGCGCCAGCCGCGCTGCGGGCCGTGCAGGTACAACCGACGCGCGGCGCGGAGCGCAGGTGGGTCGTCGCCGACGACGGAGCTCACGTTCCACTGAGCGGGGACAGCACATGGCAGCTCGCGGCGCTCTCTGGCGGGCACCGAATCGACCTGTTCGGCGAGTGGGATGGCTATACGTTGTGGCCGCTCAGCGCCCTGGTCGAGGGCCGATGTGTGCCACTCCGTGGGGCGCTCCAACTGGCGGCATGACCTTCGGCGGTTTGCTGGATGCCGCGCTCGCCGGGACCCTGCGCCAGGCGCCGCCGAGCGTGGTCACCGACGATGCAGAGCTGTCGGCGGAGGGGCGCCTGGTACGCGGCGCGAGCTTCGAAGGGCTGCGTCGCCTGGCTGGCCGCAGGGTCCAGCATGACACGGCTGACCTGGTGCAGGTTGCGCCATGCCCACCCGAAACCAAGCCCGAGCTGCCGGCCGCCGCGGCCGTGCGCCTGCTGGAAATCCTGAGCGATCGGCCGGACCTACTGCCCGAGTGGCTCGCGCTAGCCGCAGCGCGCGGCGGCCGTGTGCCGCACGCGTATTTGCCGGACTTGCTGGATCATGCTGCTGAGTGTGACGAGACCATCCAGGATCTGGTTATCGAGCTAGGCGGCGAACGCCTGGTGTGGCTGGCCGGCCTGGACCCGGACTCTGAGTGGCGCTTTGCCGCACGCGTCGATACCGCCAACGCGGTGGCCTTTGGCGGTCGAGAGGAGCGCGTCCGGGCGTTGCGGTGGTTGCGGCGGCATGACCCCGCGCAGGCACGGGAGCTGTTGGTGGAAGCGTTGGCCAGCGAAAGTGGAGAAGCTCGTGGCCAACTGCTGGCGACGCTGGACACCGGATTATCGCTCGACGACGAGCCGCTGCTCGAGGAGGCGCTGCGCGACAGCCGCAAAGAGGCACGCCAGGTAGCGCTGCGCTTGATTCGCGCGCTGCCGGAGTCGCGCTTCGCGCAGCGGTGGGCCGAACGCGCGCGCCAGGTGATCGGCCTCAAAAAGGGCCTGCTTGGCACCAAACTGGAGATCCATCCGCCGACTGAGGCTGACCCGGCCTGGATCGCCGCCGGGCTCGATCCGCGACCGCCCAAAGACGTCGGCGACAAGGCCTGGTTGCTGCAGCAAGTGCTGGCGCTGGCGCCGCCCGGTATCTGGCCCACGAGCATGCTCGGCGCCGTGGAGTCGAGCGACTGGGCACAGCCAGCGATTGCTGGTCTCGGTCAGGCCGCGCTGGCGTATGGCGATGCTGATTGGAGCGAAGAGCTGCTGCTGGCGTGGGCCCACGCGACCCTGAAGCGGGAAATGGCGCCGATCAATGCGACCGCGCTATTCCAGGGTTTGGCCGCGCCACGCGCTGAACGCGCACTGCGGCGCCTGCTCGAGGCCACACCCGCGGCGACTCCACCGCTGGCCAGCGCGTGGAAGCACCGGTGGAGTCCGGAGTTCAGTCGCTATTTCACCGGCCGCCTACCCAAGCTGTTGCAGACATGGGAGTACGCCGCGACCGGCGTGCTGCGGCCGGCATCACTGCGTCTGGATCCGTGCGTCCTGCCCGAGGCGGAGCACGTTCTGGCCGGACTACCAGAGAGTGTCTGGACACGCCTGTCGATGGAGCGGCTGGTGCACACGCTCGAGTTTCGAGACGCCCTGCGGAGCGAGCTGGCGTGATCGACGCAGTCCTGCGGCGGCACGCTGAAGACGAGTTCGCCGAAGAGCTCGAGCAGCTGGTGGCGATCGACGATCGGCCTCGGCCACCGTCGTGGCGCCTCTCGCCGTGGGCGGTCACAGAGTATTTGCTGGGCGGCCAACTGGCCAACGGGTTCTCGATCACACCGAAGTACATTGGCGACCGGCGCCTGATCGAAGTTGCCGTGGCCACGCTGGCGACAGATCGGGCGCTGCTGCTGCTTGGTCTACCGGGCGTGGCCAAGTCGTGGGTATCCGAGCATCTGGCGGCAGCGGTTTCGGGCGACTCCACACTGCTCGTGCAGGGCACGGCCGGTACTCCGGAAGAAGCGATCCGCTACGGCTGGAACTACGCGCTGCTGCTGGCCGAGGGTCCGACGATGAGAGCGCTCGTCGTATCGCCGGTCATGCACGCGATGCAGACCGGGCGCGTGGCGCGCATCGAAGAGCTGACACGCATGCCGTCGGACGTTCAGGATGCGTTGATTACCGTCCTGTCGGAAAAGACGCTGCCCATCCCCGAGCTCAATAGCGAGGTCCAGGCGCGCAAGGGGTTCAACGTGATCGCGACGGCGAACAATCGCGATCGCGGGGTCAACGAGCTCTCGTCGGCTTTGAAGCGGCGCTTCAATACCGTGGTGATGCCGGTGCCGGCGACGCTGGACGAAGAGACACGCATCGTGGCCGTACGCGTCGAAGCACTGGGCAGGTCGCTCGAGCTGCCGGCCGAACCGCCTGCGCTCGAGGAGATTCGGCGCGTTGTGACGATCTTCCGCGAGTTGCGCGGGGGTGCGACCGAGGATGGCAAGGCCAAGTTGAAGTCGCCCAGCGGCACGCTCTCGCCTGCCGAGGCCATTTCCGTCGTAACCGGTGGACTGGCGCTCGCGGCGCATTTCGGCGATGGCCGCTTGCGCGCCGCCGACGTTGCCGCCGGCCTCGTTGGCGCCGTGGTACAGGATCCCGTTCGGGATACGGTCGCGTTTCGTGAATACCTGGAGACGGTAGTCCGCGAGCGCGACGGCTGGCGCGATCTGTACCGAGCAGCGCGCGACCTGTTGTGACCGATGGCGTCTCCGTGCTGGGTGTGCGCCATCACGGGCCCGGATCCGCTCGCTCGGTAGTCCACGCGCTGGAGCGGCTCGAGCCCGACCTGGTGTTGATCGAAGGTCCGCCAGATGCGCAGTCGGTACTGGAGTTCGCCGCCGATCCAGACATGCGTCCGCCCGTCGCGCTGGTGGTCTATCCTCCGGAGCGACCCGGGCGCGGCGTCTTCTATCCATTCGCCACGTTTTCTCCGGAGTGGAACGCGCTGCGCTGGGCGCTCGCGCGTGACGTGCCGGTGCGGCTGTGCGACCTGCCCCAGGCGAATTCATTGGCCAACGGCGAAGCGCGCGATGACGTAGACCAGAGTGACCCGGTGCGCATGCTCGCCCAGGCGGCTGGCGAGGAAGACGTGGAGCGTTGGTGGGAGCGTCTGGTCGAGCAGCGCGCCGACGACACGGACGTGTTTCGCGCCGTCCTCCAGGCGATGGCGGCGGTGCGCGAAGGCTTGCCTGCGCCGCCGCGGCACGAGGTGGTGTGTGGCGCATGGCATGCCCCGGCGCTCGATGCACTCCCCTCACGCGCCTCCGACGAGGCGCTGCTGCGCGGCCTGAAGCGCGTCAGAGTCGAAGCCACGTGGGTGCCGTGGACCGCGTCGCGTCTGGCATACGCCAGCGGCTACGGCGCCGGGGTCGAGTCGCCGGCCTGGTATCGCCACCTGTGGGACACCAATGGCGACCTGACGACCTGGTTGGCGGCGGCCGCGCGACTGCTGCGCGACGAAGACCTCGACGCCTCACCCGCTCAGGTCGTGGACGCGGTCCGACTTGCCGAAACGCTGGCCGCGTTGCGCGGCCGACCGCAACCGAGTCTGGCCGAGGCCGCGGAGGCGACGCTGTCGGTGTTGTGCAATGGCGAGTCGGGTCCGTTCACACTGATTTACCAGAAGCTCGTCGTAGGCGAGGACATGGGCGACCTGCCGCGGGGTGTGCCGGCCGTCCCACTGCAGCGTGATATCGACGCGCTTGCGCGCCGTCTGCGTGTGCGACCCGCGGCCGAGGAACGCACCATCGACCTTGACCTGCGCCAGGCACATCATCTGGAGCAAAGTCAATTTCTGCACCGGTTGCGTCTACTCGGCATCGATTGGGGCCGTTTACAGCCTGTACAGCGTGGTCGACTCGGCACGTTCCATGAGCTCTGGACTTTGCGTTGGCGGCCGGAGTTCGTGCTGGCCGTCGTCGAAGCCGGCGTCTTTGGCAATACACTGGCAGACGCCGCCACCGCGAGCGCGATTGCACGTGCCGAGCGCGGCGCGGATCTGGGCGAAGTCGCGGCACTTGTCGAACTGGCGCTCCTGGCAAACCTGCAAACCGCGATTCCAAAACTGGTGACGCTGCTCGGCGCTCGCTCCGCGGAGTCGAATGATGTGGCGCAGTTGTTGCGCGTGTTGCCGCCGCTGGCGTCGACGCTGCGTTATGGCGACGTGCGGCAGACTGACACTGGCGCGTTGGCGAGCATCGTGCGCGCGGTCGTCGAACGGATGACCGTCGGGCTCCCGCCGGCATGCAGCGGACTTGACGATTCGGCCGCGGAGTCGATGGCCAAGGACATCGCTGCAGCCAGCCAGTCGCTGGGCGTGCTGACCGATGAGGCTGGGGTCGCGGTGGTGACGGATTGGTGGGCGGCTCTGCGGCGCTTGATCGATGTGCCAGAGACGGCGGCGTTGATCGCGGGCTCAAGCACTCGACTGCTGCTCAACGCCGAGCGCCTGGAGGACGACGAAGCGGCAGTACGATTCGAACGCGCGCTGTCACGCGGTAGCCAGCCAGCCGAGGCAGCGCGCTGGGTCGAAGGATTCCTCCAAAGCTCCGGTCTGGTGCTGGCGACCTCAGCGCGTCTGTTTGGCTTGCTCGACCGTTGGCTGGCGGGCCTGAGGGCCGAGTACTTCGAACAGGTGTTGCCACTCTTGCGGCGCACCACGTCCACCTTCTCCACTGGGGAACGCCGTCAGATTGGTGAAAGGGTCCGCTCCGGTGCGGCCGCGCACTTGCTGTTGCTGGGTGGCGTGGACGATGTCGATGTTGAACGAGCGGCCCTTGTGGAGCCAATCGTGCTGCGCATCCTGGGTTTGCGAACGGATGACTGACGAGGAACGCCTGAGACGCTGGCGGCTGGTGCTAGGCGAGCCGGCCAGCCCCGCGTTGCCCTCGCTTTCGCCAGAGGACCAGAAGCTGGAGCGCGTGCTTGCCGCGTTATATGACGCGGAGTCTTCGGAGCGCGAAGCTGGCCTGGGTGCGTCCGCACCGAATGTGGCACGCTGGCTGGGCGACATCCGGACCTACTTTCCGACGTCCGTTGTGCGGGTCATGCAGCAGGATGCTCTGGAGCGCCTGGGCTTGAAGCAGCTTTTGTTGGAACCGGAGCTGTTGAGCGAAGTCGAGCCGGACCTGCACCTGGTAACGACGCTGTTGTCGCTGTCAAGTGTCATCCCAGCCCGAACGCGCGAGACGGCGCGGATGGTCGTCCGTACCGTTGTCGAGGATATCGAGCGGCGCTTGGCCGAGCCGCTGCGGCAGGCCGTACATGGTGCTCTGAGCCGCTCGCTGCGCAACCCGCGACCTCGCCTGCGTGAGATCGACTGGCACCGCACGGTGCGCGCCAATCTCAAACACTATCAGCCGTCGCACGGGACGATTGTTCCGGAGCGACTTATTGGCCATGGTCGGAAACGCCACCGCTTGCGCGATGTGGTGATTGCGATCGACCAGAGCGGCTCGATGGCCGAGTCGGTTGTCTACGCCTCGGTGTTCGGCGCGGTGATGGCCAGCCTGACTTCCGTGAGTACGCGGGTTGTGGCGTTCGACACCGCCGTTGTGGATCTCAGTGAGACGCTGTCCGACCCGGTCGACGTGTTGTTTGGCGTAAAGCTGGGCGGTGGGACGGACATTGGCCGCGCGGTGGACTACTGCGCGTCGCTCATCACGCGCCCAACTGACACGGTGATGGTGCTGATCTCCGATCTGTACGAAGGCGGACTGAAGGAGCGGCTCCTGGCCCGCGTTGCCGCGCTCGTGGCCGCCGGGGTTCGGTTCGTCGCGCTGTTGGCGCTGTCGGATAGTGGCCGGCCCGCGTACGACCACACCATCGCCGCGGCCCTGATCGAGCTGGGCGTGCCCGCCTTCGCCTGCACGCCCGACCTCTTTCCCGAGCTGATGGCCGCCGCCCTGATCGGCCGTGACCTCCAGCAATGGGCCGCCGCCCACGACCTCACGTAGCGCCTGTAGGATGCAACGACCATGTTGACCAGTGTTGATGCCTGGCTCAGCGGCGACATCCAGGCCAATGGCATCCGTATTCACTATCACCGAACGGGTGGCGACTTGCCGCCGCTGCTTTTGCTCCATGGTGCCACCGACAACGGCTTGTGCTGGACCCCTGTCGCACGGGTGCTCATGGCGCAGTACGACGTGGTGCTGCCTGACGCGCGCGGACACGGCCAGTCCGAGGCGCCGGCCGAGGGCTACGCGAGCGTCGAGCGTGCGGCGGACACGGCTGACCTGATCCGCATCCTGGGTCTCGGGCAGCCAGTCGTGATGGGCCACTCCATGGGCGCCCAGACCGCGCTGCGCCTGGCGGCTGAGTACCCGGAGCTGGTGCGGTGCGCGGTTCTAGAGGATCCGCCCATGCGTGAGACTGACGCTGGTTTGAATGACTTGAGGGCGCGCATGCGCGCCGAGACAGCCGCAAACAAGCAACGCTCAGCGGACGAGTTGATCGAGCAGGCGCGGCAGGGACACCCGTTGTGGTCGGAGGACGAGCTGCCTGCCTGGGCCGAGGCGAAGCGGCAGGTGAGCGACGTCTTTCTGGAGTCATTCCGCGGCGCCACGGAGCCACCCTGGCTGCCGCTCGTCGAGCGCGTCACGCGGCCAACGTTGTTGGTCACGGCAGATCCGGAACTCGGCGCCATCGTCACGCCGGAAACGGCCGCGCAGGTGCACTTGCTCAATCCCAGGATCGAAGTAGTGCGGCTCGCTGGCGCCGGGCACAACATACGGCGCGAACAGTTTCAGGCGTTCATGGGCGCAGTGTCCCAGTTTCTCGGTTAGGGCAATGCAAGTCGCCAACGTCACGCCATTTCTCGTCGACTCAGGCGGCAGCAAGAGTTGGCTGTTCGTCAAAGTCGAAACCGACGACGGGCACCACGGCTGGGGTGAGGTGTATACCCAAACCGATCGGGACGGTGCCATGCTGGCGCACCTGACCGAGATGGGGCGACACCTGCTCGGACGCAGTCCCTTTGCCATCAAGCACTTCAGCAACGTGATGTACCTGGATTATGCGCTGCGTCGACCGGCGATGGATTTCTGGTCGGCATTGAGTGGACTCGAGCAGGCGTTGTGGGACATCGTCGGTAAGGCATGCGGCCAGCCGGTGTACAACCTGCTCGGTGGTCCGTGCCGCGACCGGATCCGCGTCTACGCCAACGGCTGGTCTGATGGCGCTCGGTCGCCAGACGAACACGCGCGCTGCGCGTCAGACGTTGTGGCGCGCGGCTTCACGGCTTTGAAGTTCGATCCATTTACGAATCCGTGGCGGACCCATATCGGGCGCGCTGAGGAGGATCTGGCGGTGGAGCGCGTGCGCGCGGTGCGCGAAGCGGTTGGCTCCAATGTCGAGATACTGGTCGAGGTCCACAGGCGTCTCGCGCCGAATGAGGCGATCCGGGTGGCGCAGCGACTGGAGCCGTACCAGCCGTTCTGGTACGAGGAGCCGATCGACGCCGAGGACATGGCCGGCCTGGCCGAAGTCCGGCGGCGCATCTCGCTGCCGGTAGTCACCGGCGAAGCGCTGTACAGCAAGAACCAGTTCGCCGACGTGTTTGCACAACGTGCCGCGGACATCCTCAATCCAGATGTATGCAACTGCGGCGGCATTCTGGCCTTGAAGGAGATTGCCGCGCTGGCCGAGCCGTGGCATGTGACCGTTTCGCCGCACAACTACAACAGCACGACCGTCGGCCTGGCGAGCACGCTGCAGGTCTCGGCGTGCATCCCGAACTTCCTCATCACGGAGTACTTCGTGAACTTCGAGGCCATGGGCCGCGAGATCGCCCGCACGCCATTCGAGGTCCAGGACAGTTACATCACGCTGCCAACTGGGCCCGGGCTCGGGATCGAGCTCGACGAAGCAGCATTGGCACGTCACCCATTGCAGGCGCGCCGTGCGCGACACATACGCCAGTACCGCGAGGAGTAGGCACGCGCCGTGAAGATCACCGATGTCACTGCTTCGCACCTTCCTGGGACGCGCTACTCGTGGGTGTTTCTGCATATCGATACCGATGAAGGCATCCGTGGCCTCGGCCAGGTCTCGAGCGGGCCGCATAGTGCACTCGTCGCGGCGGCCGCCAGTCGGCTGGCGCCGTTGCTGATCGGCGAGGATCCCACACGCATCGAATACCTGTGGCACAAGCTGTACGCTGGCTTCAATTCGCTCGGCTCGCATGGCTTCGTTTCGGCGTTGATCAGTGGCGTCGACATCGCGCTGTGGGACATCCGCGGTAAAGCGCTCGATCTGCCCATCTACGAGCTGCTCGGCGGGAAATTCCACGAGCGCCTGGTGCTGTATAGCAATGGCTGGTTCACCGGCTGCTCTACGCCCGACGAGTTCGCGCGAGCCGCGGCCAAGACCGTTGCCGACGGGCACACAGCGCTCAAGCTCGACCCGTTCCGCCGCGGGCATACGTACCTGTCGCGCTACGCCGCCAGTTACCCGCCCGAAGACGACGCGGACGCAGTCCAGATCGTGGAGCAGATTCGCGACGCGGTTGGGCCGAGCGTCGAGATTTTCATCGACGCGCATGGTCGGTTCGACGTCCCAACGGCGGTCCGGCTGGCAAACCGCCTGGCTCCGTATCGCATCGGCTGGTTCGAAGAGCCGGTGCCGCCCGAGAACTGGGACGCGCTGCGCCAGTTTCGCGATCGATCGGATGTGCCCGTGTGCGTCGGCGAGCGCCTGTACACGCGCTGGCAGTTCCGGCCCGTTCTCGAGCAGAAACTGGCCGAGTACATCATGCCCGACATCATTCGGACGGGCGGCATCTCCGAGATGAAGAAGATCGCAACGATGGCCGAGGCGTTCTACGTGCCAGTCAGCCCGCACGACGCGACGGGGCCGATCACGTTGATCGCGGGCGCGCACGCGATGATGACCACGCCGAACTTCTTCCGCCTGGAGATTGCCTACTCGGAGCTGGAGCTGTACCAGCAGGTGATGGACCCACCGTTCGAGGTGTCGGGCGGGTACTTCATGGTGTCGACTCGGCCGGGCCTCGGCCACGAGCTGCGTGCGGACTACCTCGCGCGGGCCGTCCCGTACTGAACGCGGTATGCTCGGCCTCGTATGAAGGCCGCGGTACTGCGCGAATACGGTCAGCCGTTGCAAATTGAAGACGTGGCGATCGACGCGCCGCGCGCGGGCGAGGTGCGGGTGCGCATCGGCGCGACGGGTGTGTGCCACAGCGATTACCACGTCATCAAGGGCGAATGGAAGTACGGCTTGCCGATGATCCTCGGCCATGAGGCGGCGGGCGTCGTCGAGGCGATCGGCCCCGGCGTTACCGGACTGCGCGAGGGGGATCGAGCCGTCCTGTCGTTCCGCCCTGCGTGCGGGGTGTGTCGGCTATGCGCACTCGGGCGATCGGTGCTGTGCGAGGGCTACACCGGCGATCGCTTCAGGATGCATGACGGGACCGCGCGGGTTCACCGCAACGGCGAAGACTTTGGCGTGCTGGGCCGTATGGGCTCCTTCGCCGAGCAGGTGGTGATGCCAGCCGAACAGGTGGTGCCCGTCACACAGGATGTGTCGATGGAGGTGCTGGCACTGATCGGCTGCGCGGTCACTACGGGCGTCGGTGCCGTGATCAACGCGGCGCGCGTTGAGCCTGGCAGCAGTGTCGCGGTGGTCGGCTGTGGCGGCGTCGGTTTGAACGTGATCCAGGGTGCCGCTCTGGTCAACGCCAGCCGCATCATCGCTGTCGATTTGCTGGACAACAAGCTCGAGTTCGCACGCCAGTTCGGCGCCACTGACACGGTCAACGCCAGCGCGGGCGACCCCGTCGAGCAGGTGCGCGACCTGACTGGCGGCGGGGTCGACTATGCCTTTGAAGTGATCGGCAATGGCAAGACCGTGGAGCAAGCCATCCAGATGACGCGTACGGCCGGCACCGCGTGCATCGTGGGCATGGCGCCGCAGGGCACGCGAGCGACCTTCGATCCGCTGCTCTTCGTGACTAGAGAGACCAAACTCATCGGGACGTGGTATGGCTCGGCGCGGCCGAGGATCGATTTTCCGCGGATGGTCGAGCTGACGCTGGCTGGCAAGCTCAAAGTTGAGGAGCTGATTTCGCGGCGCTACACGCTGGACCAGATCAACGAGGGCTTCGATCGTCTCGGACGGGGTGAGGTCGCGCGCGGCGTCATCGTCTTCTAGCGGCCGGCGGCCACGATTCAAGCAGACGCTTTAGCCGGCCGATACTTCCTCGGCGCGTCTACCGCGACGCACGGCGGCATGCACGGTCAGGTCTTGGTACGTCCGCAGATGGAGATCATGCCGAACAGCCAGGCGGCCAAGAATGGCGATTGCTATTTTGGCACCGGGCGGTCATTCCGAGTGCCGCTTGACGCGAGTCAGCTCCACGTTGGCGCCAGCACGCTGCAATGGACTGTTGGGCCGCGGCCGGTGTGCGCGACCGGTCAGTGGTGGCCGAGATAGGTTTTGACCAGGCGCTTCGGCGCTTGAGCGAGCCACGCCTCTTCGACGAGCTCCTCGAGCTCGAGGAGCCCGATCTCCTCGAGCCGGACGAGGACGGCCGGGTAGCCGTCGAAGTGCGGCGTGGTGAAGAACACGCTCGGGTCGTCGGCTAGCAGCGCCTGCTTCATCCCCTCGTGCGCGACGCGAGCCCCCAGGATCGGGCCGTTGGGCGCCTTGTCGCCCAGAGCGACGTAGTCGCCCTTACGTAATGGGCGCTCCCAGACCAACAGTTTGTCCTTGACCTTCCATACGCGCGCGCCTGGCTCACTCACCTCGGGCAGCGCGAGTGCGATGCGACGGACGTCGTCCCAGGTGGCCACGACGTGATGGTATAGGTGGGGTGCGCTACAAAAAGCTGCAATGGTGCGTACGACCGGCAAGCGAGCCTTACTCGAGCAGCTCATCGCGGACAACGTCTGCCACATCTTCGGCAACCCCGGCACGACCGAACAGGGGTTCATGGACATCCTCCAGGACTACCCGGCGGTGGAATACATGCTCGCCTTGCACGAAGGCGTGGCCGTCTCGATGGCCGATGCGTACGCTCGATTGACGCGTCGGCCCGCCTTTGTCGAGCTGCATATCGCGCCGGGGCTGGGCAACGCCTTGGGCATGATGCACAACGCGCGCATCGGCAAGACGCCCCTGGTCGTGTATGCCGGCCAGTCGCCCAGCGACGTCCTACTCCAGGAGCCGCATCTGTCCGGGCCGCTGGTCGATATGGCGCGGCCCATCGCCAAGTGGTCTGCCCAGGTCGAGCACGCGCACGACATCCCGCGGGCGCTGCGGCGCGCCTTCAAGATCGCCGCCGAGCCGCCGCAAGGGCCCGTGTTTCTGGCGCTGCCGATGGATGTCCTGGACGCCGAGGCCGAGATGGACATCGCTCCGACCACGTATACGAACTGGCGCGTGCGGCCAAACGCGGCCGGGCTGGCCCAGATTGCCGACCAGCTGGTCAACGCCAGAAGACCGATGCTTATGGTTGGCGACTCCGTCGCGCTGTCCGAAGCCCAGGCCGAGGTCGCGCGCGTCGCCGAACAGGTCGGGGCGCCGATTTTCGAGTGCTACGCCTCCGAGTTCAACGTGCCGATGTGCCATCCGCTGAACCTGGGCGGCGTCGACTTTGTATCGCCAAAGGCGATCCGCGCGGTGCTTGCCGAGTGCGACGTGCTGTTCGTCGTCGGGGCGCCGGTGTTCCAGCTGATCTTCCCTGAGGCTGACAAGCCCGTCCTGCGCCCCGAAACAAGGCTGCTGCAACTGGACTGCTTCAGCCATGAGATCGGCAAGAACGTACGACCCGACGTTGCCCTGCTGGGTGATCCTAAGGCTGGGCTTTCAGAACTGTCAGAGCTGTTGACGGAGCGACTCACGGGTGCGGCCGGCGAAGCCGCGGCGGAGCGTCGCAAAGCCGCCGAGGCGCATGTGGCCCAGGTGCACGAGCGCTACTGGGCCAGCGCCCGCAAGAACTGGGACGCGCAGCCGATCGCTGGTCCACGGCTGATGCACGAGCTCAAGCAGGCGCTACCCGAGAACGCGCTGGTGTTCGCGGAAGGCGTGACCAACGGCAAGCACGTCGAAATGGCGGTCGCGCCGGAGCGGCCGGGCCAACTCGTCAAAGTGCGCGGCGGGGGCATTGGACCTGGCCTACCCGGCGCGCTCGGTGCAGCTCTGGCTCGCCCGGATCAAAAGGTGGTCGGCGTGTGCTCGGACGGCGCGGCGATGTACAGCGTGTCGGCGCTCTGGACCGCGGCACACCATCGCATTCCCGTCACGTACGTGATGCTCAGTAACCGCGCCTATCGCATCTTGAAGTTGAACATGCTCGAGTACCTTGGGCCAGCGGCTGGCGGTCGCGAGTTCGTGGCCATGGACCTGCAGGATCCAGAGCTGCGCTTCGATCGCATGGCTGAAGCCATGGGCGTGCCCGCGCGACGCGTCGAGCGGCCGGCGACGCCGGCCTGATGGGTGCCGCGGCGCCCGTCATCCGCCTCTATCCGGCGCTCGGCAACGCGTCGTTCCTGCTGCTGTGGCTGGGGATGATGCCCGCCACATTCGCGGTCATGATGAACCAGGTGGCCGGTCCATACGCCGCCTTCACGCTATCTAACTCGGCCGCGGTGTTGGGCGTCGTCAGCCTCGCGCAAGGTGTGCCGATGCTGCTGCTGTCACTGCTGGGTGGCGTCGTCGCCGATCGACTGCCGCGGCGGCTGGTGCTGATGGGCAGCCAGATGACGCTCGGCCTCGGCGCCGGGTTCGTCGCCGCCTTCGCGCTGGCGGGTGCGCTGCAGGTATGGCACATCATCGCTGCCAGCTTTCTTCAGGGCGCGGCGTTCGCCTTCAACATGCCCGCGCGCCAGGCGTATATCGCGGAGCTCGTACCGCGAACGCAGCTCGCGAATGCCGCGGCACTGAACAACGCCGGCCAGAACTTCTGCCGGGTTGCGGGCCCGGCGCTCGGTGGCGTGCTGCTCGGTACTCCCGTCGTGGGCATCGGCGGCGCGTTTCTGACAATGGCAGTCATGTACATCGCCGCGCTGCTGGTGCTGTTCCGATTGCCGGGCGCCCGGCCGCCGATGGGCGCCCGCGCTGGGGCAGGTGGCCTGGCGCAAGTGCTCGAAGGCTTACGCTACGCGCGCTCGTCCGGACCAATCGTCGCGCTCATTCTCATGAACCTGGTGGTCGTGATGTTCGGCATGTCGTACCAGACGCTCATGCCCGTCGTTGCGGAGCGCGTCTTCGTCGCGCTGTTGGCCGTTGTTGGTTTTCTGTTTTCGGCGTTCTCGGCGTTGAACAACACGTTGTTGATGGCCAATACCGAGCCGCGGCTGACCGGCCGGGTGATGAGCATCTATTTGCTGACGTGGGGCGCGATGCCATTTGGCTCACTGCCGCTGGCGTGGCTGGCTGATCGGGCCGGGGCACCGGTCGCCATCGCCCTGGCGGGCGCCATCGTGGTGGCCGCGGTGCTGGGCATCGCGGTGCTGCACCCACCCGCGCACCGCATCGGGTGGGTCGCCGCGACAGCCAGCGCGCATCGGCCGGACTGACCGAGGGTACCGGGGTGGACGGCAACGAGCGCGAGGCATTGCTGGTAATCGGCGCCATTGATACCGTCGTCGATCATGTTTGACACCGTCGTCCGCGGCGGCCGGGTGATCGATCCGAGCCAGGACCTGGACCAGGTGACCGACATCGGCCTGATTGGCTCACGCGTGGCGGCCCTCGGCAGCGATCTCCTCCCGCAAGGTGTTCGCAGCCAGGCCATCGATGCCAGCGGACTCATCGTGACACCAGGCTGGGTCGATCTGCATACGCATGTGTACTGGGGTGTCGCGCCGCTTGGCGTCGAGGCCGACGCGCACTGTCTTCGGCGCGGAGTCACGACGGCGGTCGACGCCGGCTCGTCCGGCGCCTCGACGTTCCCGGGCTTGAAGCGTTACGTCGTCGATGTCTCGGCGACGCGCGTTCTGGCGATGCTGCATCTGTCGGTGATCGGCATGATGCGCGATGACACGCTTGGTCCGGAGTCCATCGGCGAGTTGGAAGACATCCGGTGGGCTAACGTCGAGCGCGCGACCAGTATCGCCCGCGCGTACGCGGACGTGATCACTGGCATCAAAATCCGACTCAGTACCCACCACGTCGGCCCCGATCCGGAGCAAACACGCGAGGTGTTGCGTCGGGCACGACGCGTCGCCGACGCGATTGGTAAGCCAGTCATGATCCACGTCGGCGGCACGGCCATCGGACTCGACGAGGTGCTCGCCAACCTCGTCCGCGGCGATATCGTGACGCACGTCTATCACGCGCGGTCGGAGGGCGTGATCGACCAGGCTGGCCGTGTGCGGCCATCCGTGCGCGCGGCGACGGAGCGCGGTGTGCACTTCGACGTTGGGCACGGCGCGGGCAGCTTCTCGTGGAGCGTGGCCCGCGCGGGCCTGGCGCAAGGACTCCTGCCCGACACAATCAGCTCCGACATCCACGCCTGGAACATCGCCGGCCCAGTCTTCGACCTGGCAACGACCGCGAGCAAGCTGCTTCACCTCGGCTTATCGCTGACCGACGTGATCCGGCGCGTGACGCACACGCCGGCCGAATGCGTTGGCAGGTCCGCGGACCTGGGCACGCTGAAGCCAGGCGCGGCTGCCGACCTGACGCTGCTGCGTCTGGTGTCGGGCGAGTTCCGCCTGCGCGACAGTTCCGGTGCCGAGGAGGTCGGCGGCACCCGACTCGAGCCGGTCGCAGTCATCCGCAACGGCCTGCGGTTCGACTGTACCCCAGCCAGCACGGAGGCCTGACGCATCATGTCCGGCGGTGCTGCTGCAACGTCGAGGGCGTCGCCTGGCTCGACGACCAGCACGTGCTGGTCGTCTCAGACAAGCGGAAGAAAGGCGACCAGCCCAAGCGCTGCAAAGACAAGGACCAGTCGCTACACGTCTTCCGTGTGCCCGAGTGGGTTGGCGGTGTTGGTCAGGTTCCTGACGCCGCCAGCGCCATAGCTTGCCACACGCGTTCCGGCGTGAGCGGCAGCTCGGTGACACGCGCGCCACATGCGTCGCGCACGGCGTTGGCCCACGCGGCGCCGCCGGGAATGACCGGCGGCTCGCCGACTCCCTTGGCCCCGAACGGGCCGAGCACCGACGGCACTTCGACCAATACCGCTTGCAGGTCCGGTGATTGGCTGGCCTTGGGCATTGTGTAGTCCATGAAGCTGCCGGTGATCGGCGTGCCCTGCTCGTCGAAAATCAGCTGTTCGTACAAACCCCAGCCGACGCCCTGCACGGCGCCACCGTGCATCTGCGCCTCGACAAGCGCCGGATTGATCGCTCGACCGACGTCCTGGATTGCGATGTAGCGCACCGGCACGACCTTGCCGGTGTCGGGATCGACGCGCACGCGCGCGATGTGCACCGCCATACCTGGACTGTGATCGGCGACCACGGTTTGACCGCGACCGAGCACGGGGGTGTACGTCCCGCTGCCGCGTGTGGACAGTTTGAACGCATCAGCCAACGACAATGTCTTCGACGGCACGCCGCGCACTGAGATCATGCCATCGACCATCTCGAGGTCCTCCATAGCCGCCTCGAGCTCCGACGCGGCAATGCGCAACACCTGGTCGCGTGCGTCCTCCGCCGCTCGCAGCACCGCCGGTCCGATGGTGTAGGTGACCTTGCTCCCGCCGGTACCGCCCACGTAGGGTGCAGAATCCGTGTCGGCGGTGGTGACGCGCACCTTCGTCGAGTCGCGCATGCCGAACACCTCGGCGGCGATGATCGCGAACGTCGTGTTGGTGCCGGTCAGATCGACTGTGCCCGTCGTAATCTGCAGGCTGCCATCGCCATTCAATCGGCACACGGCTGAGGCTGCATCTGTCGCACCCGGCCAGCCACCGGCGGCCACGCCGACGCCCTCATTTGGACCGAGCGCTGCCCGCTCCGCCGCATACACTGGCTGAGCACGTTCGAGGCATTCGGTCAACCCGATGCGCGTCCACTTCGGTCCATCGGCCCGCTCATCACCTTCGGCCGCGGCGTTCTTGAGGCGAAGCTCGACCGGGTTCATCTTCAGCTCGCGGGCCAGATCGTCGATCGCGGATTCGAGCGCAAATGCTGCCTGCGGCGCGCCTGGCGCGCGGTACGCACCGGTGGCGGCTTTGTGGGTCAATACCTCGGCGCCGGTGATGCGCAGCGCACCAAAGCGGTAGAGCGAGCCGAGCAGGATGCCCGCGATGCCCACCGGCGCGCCAGCCTTAGCGCCAGCATCAAACAACATGTCACCGTCCAGCGCCGTCATGATGCCGTCGCGGGTCGCGCCGAGTTTGATGCGCATGCGGCTCTCAGACGCCGGATCGCCCGTGGAGAACTCCTCCTGGCGCGAAAACACCGCGCGGACGGGTCGATTGACCGCCTTGGCCAGCGCGGCGACGGTCGGTTCGAGGAAGCCGAACTTTCCGCCAAAGCCGCCACCAACGGGCATTGCTGTGACGGTGACCTCGTGCTCGCTCATGCCAAGCACGCGACATACTGTCGCGCGCGTGTGGAACAGCGCCTGGGTCGACGCGAAGACGGTCATATTGCCGAGCGGATCGATACCCACCGTGCACGCCTGAGGCTCGAGATACGCCTGCGAGACCCACGGCGTGTGAAATTCGCGCTCGACGACGACTTCCGCCCTGGCCATCGCGGCATCGACGTCACCGCGCTGGAACTTCGTGCGGCTGGCGACGTTGGGTTTGCTAGGATCCGCGTCCGAATCGTCGGTGGCGACCGCGGCGCCGTGCATCGCCAACTCTTCCTGACTGAGCTCGCGCTGCTTCTCGAGTACCGGTACGTCGGTGGTGAGCGCCTGGACGAAATCGACGACCGGGGTCAGCTCGTCGTACTCGACCGTAACCAGCTCGGCTGCATCCTGCGCTGCGCCGTCGGTCTCGGCCAGGACGGCGGCGACTGGCTGACCGACGTGCAGCACACGATCGTAGGCAAGCAGGATCTCGCGTGCCGCGGCCGCTCCGGCGGCGTCGGGGATGGGCAGGTCGTGCGCGGTGAGCACCGCGATGACACCCGGGATCGCCATCGCCGCCGAACTGTCGACGCTGACGATGCGCGCCGATGCGTACGGGCTGCGCACGAAGCGCGTGAATAGGGCGCCGGGCGGCAAAAGGTCATTCGTGAAGCGGGTGCGGCCGGTCAGGCGCTCGGGCGAGTCCGCGCGGCGCTGGCGGCGGCCGATGTGGGTAAAGCCATTTGTTGCGCTCGTTGTGGTTGTCATCTCGGCAGCGACAGGATAAGCGCTTCGGCGTCAGCCGAGCGTGACTTCGACTGACGACAGGTGAATCGCGCGGGCTGGTGTCGAATACCTCCAGCCGTCCCGGCTGGCTACCGCCGCTGAGCGTATAGCTGACCGTGCCGCTGAACGGCCCGCATTGGCCGAGCGGACCCGATACGTTGGCCACGCCCGTCCCGATCTCGGCGCCGCCCTGATCGCGCACCCTCAGCCCAAGCTCGTTGTGCTGCACGGCCTGACCCATGCCCGAGACGCTGATCGGGCTGCTCACCACGGCCAGGCTCGCAGGCACGTCGATCTGCAGGCGCTCCGCCGGCGGACCAGAGCCGTCGAATGAAGGGGAATAACAGTGCCCCAAGGACTCCGCCCAGCACCAGGCGACCGATCATTGCATGGACCTGCCCGCTCTCGGGTTTGGCGTCCACTGTACGCTGCTCGCAGCAATGCAACGCACCTCAGTGATTTATTGGAAGCCGGAGGCGGCGCGCAGCGCCGAGGATGGTCAGGCGTGAGGGTCGCACCCCGAACCCTGGCAGGGCGCTGACAACGGCCGCCCCTGCGATTGCCCGACTTCGGTCCTTGCAATAGACGGCCGGATGCGCGAAGCATTCAATCCGTACCTGAGCGAATTCGAGCGGCTGCGGCCGGAGCTGGATGCGCCACCTGACTTGGTGACCTTGCGGCACGGTGGTCAAGGCATGTCGGCCCACGAGCGCCGCAGGTGGTGCGTGCGCCGCTACGCCTTCGCGATATCAACAGAGGCTGCGCTGGACGCCGTGGCGCGCTACGCGCCGATCGTGGAGCTCGGCGCGGGCACGGGCTACTGGACGTATCTGCTGCGCCGGCGCGGCGTGGACTGCGTGGCCTATGACCTCGCACCACCGGACCGACAGCCCAACCCGAACCGCTTGCGCCCGCTGAGCTGGACCCACGTGGACCGTGGCGACGTCGGTGTCCTGGCGGCGCATGCCGAGCGCACGCTGTTCCTGTGCTGGCCGTCGTACCGTGACCCGTTTGCCGCGCGCGCCCTGGCGGCCTACGTGGGTACCACGCTGATCTATGTCGGCGAGCCGGCGGGCGGTCATACCGCCGATGATGACTTCTTCTCGCTATTGGCGCGCGACTGGCAGGCTGCTGAGAACGTCGCACTGCCGAACTGGCCCGGCACGCGCGACTTGTTGACCGTCTATAGACGTGCGGCGTCCAGCCTTGGGCGTGGCCAGACATCCGCTGGCCCGAGTCGGCCGGCCGCCGAAAACTGCTGATGCCAGTACGGATACAGGATGCGCGGGACCGTCAGGTCGTCGAGCCGTTGCAGCTCTTCGTCAGACAAACTCCAGGTCGTTGCGCCGAGATTGTCGGTCCTTGAGTGCTTCGCCCAAGATCCGTTCGGACTCGCCATCCGAATACACGCCGTGTCGAACAAGTTGACGCCGGCATCCAGGCATCGGTCCACAAGCCGCCGCGCTTCCGGCACATCGGTCGTGCCGATGACACTCTGGCGATTGTTGCCGACGAACGACATGGTGCCGAAGCTGAACACCGACACCTTGAGACCGGTCGCACCGAGACTACGAAACTCCACGTGTGTGCATCTCCTGCCGCATCATGGTGGCAGAAAGCCCCAGCGGGCGAGCGTGGCCTGGCCCTCGGAGCTCAGGACGTAGCTGACCCATGCCTCGCCGCCGTGGCTGTTGGCGCCTTTGGCCACGGCGATTGGGTACGTGGCGAACGTTTGGAGCGCGTCGGGCACCGGGATGATCTGCAGTTGGTCCCGGACTTGAGGCGTGGCATCGGTGCTGTAGACCACGGCCGCATCGGCTTCGCCCAATTGGACCTTGCTGACGACCTGGCGGACGTTGTCTTCCTTGGAGACGGTGTTGTTCTCGACCCTGGTCTTGAACTCGGCGCCGTACGTTGGATCGGCGATGGCCTTGTCGAGCAACTGCGCGGTGTATTGGCCGATGGGCACGCTCGCCTGGGCGGTCACGAACTTGACACCGTCGTTACCGAGGTCCTTGACGGCCTTGATCTGCTTGGGGTTGTCCTTGGGCGTGATGACCACTAGCCGATTGCCGGCAAAGACGCGGTCCTGGCCTGTGACGGCGTCGGCCTTCCTGGCGTTGTCCATCTGGGTCTGATCGGCTGAGGCGAAAACGTCGGCCCTGGCGCCCTGGCCGAGCTGAGTAGCCAACTGGCTCGAAGACCCAAAGCTGAAGGTGATCTTCGCGTTCGGATTGGCCGAACTGAAGCCTGTGGCCATGTCCTGAAAGACATCAGTCAGCGAGGAGGCGGCAAACACCACGATCTCGCCTGAAACGCCCGCCGCGCCGGCCGCCGGCGCCGGCGCCGGCGGGGCGCACGCGACGATGGTCGCAATGGCCAGCAGCATCAGCCAGAGCCGCGGCGCACTAGTCACGATCACTTACACCAATGTATCAGGGACATCGTCGAGATCGCCAGCCGCCGTCGAGCAGACTCGCGCGCGGTTTGACTACCATCCTCGACTGCACAACGAAAACATGAACACCAGGGGTTGCCACGTGTGAGACGCTTCGAACTCGCGCTGCCGGATACGCTCGAGGCCTGCCAGCAGGCGCTCGCCGATGGGCCCGACTATCGCAAGCTGACCGCGGCGGACGCCAACATCGAAACGATCATGGTCGAAGTGCCGGCGCCGGACGGGCCGTTCGGTGCGCGAGGCGTCGGCGAGCCGCCCATCGTGGCCGCGCCCGCCGCAATCGCCAACGCCATCGAGGATGCGACCGGACTACGGCTGGTCGACCTGCCGCTCACGCCCGAAAAGATTGCCCTCGGCCTGGCCGCCTCGCAGACGTAGTGCACGAGTTCACCGCGGTCGCCGAGGGTCGTAAGGGCGGGGGCATCGCCATCAAGCTGCCCTTCGAACCCGCGACAGTCTGGGGCGCCAGAGACCGCTATGACGTGACCGGCAGGATCGATGGCCATGGCGTGCGCGGCAAGCTCACGCCATACCCGGACGGGCACCGTTTAGAGCTCGGTCCGGCCTGGTGTCGGGACCGAAGTTTGGTGCCTGGCACCCAGGTCAAGGTGGCGCTTGGACCAGAAGGACCGCAAGTGGCGACGATGGCCCAGGACATCGCTTCGGCGCTCGACGCGGAGCCCAAGGCGCGGCGCTTCTTCGAGTCGCTGGCGACGTTCTATCGCAAGAACTTCACGCGCTGGATCGATAGCGCCAAACAGCCCGAGACGCGGGCGCGACGCATCGCCGAGATGGTCGCCACACTCAAGGCCGGCAAGCGCGAGCGCTAGACGGCGAGTACCTCGCGACCGACGCGGAATGGCTCGAGTGCCTCATAGTTGGGTTCGGCGCCGTGGCCGGGGACGTTGGGCGGACTGACCGTCCCGTCGTCGTTCACGCGTAGGGTGTGGTGGTACATACGCGCCCACATCGGATCGACCGAATCGCCGTAGTACTCGAGAATCAAGCCATTCGCGATTGCCGAGACTAGATGCACATGGATGTCCTGTGAACCGTGCGGTGCGACGTCGAGATCGTGCGCCTGCGCGAGTGCGACGACTTTCATGAACTCGGTTACGCCGCCGAGCACCTTGGCATCAGGATTGAGAATCGCGGCGGCGTGGTGTTCGATGAGATCGCGGAAGCCGTAGCGCGTGTATTCGTTCTCGCCGGTGGCGACGGGAATACTCGTTGCCTCGGCGACGCGGCGGTGGCCTTCATAGTCGTCGGGCGCGACGGGCTCCTCGAACCAGAACACGTCGAACTCTTCGACGCGCTTCGCGAGTTGGATCGCCTCGTACGCCCGATACGCACAGTTCGCGTCAATGAGCAACTTGACATCCGGCCCGATCACTTCGCGGACCGCCCGCACCCGCGCCACGTCGTCCGCGATGGGCACGGCGCCAACTTTCATCTTCACCGCGCGTGCGCCCAGCGCCACTGACGCGATCATTTCGGCCTGCAGCTCCGCGAGTCCCTTGCCGTCCTCGTAGTAGCCGCCAGCAATGTACGTCGGAACGCGATCGCGGAATCCGCCCAGGAGCTTGTACAGCGGAAGCTCCGCGAGTTTGGCGCGGATGTCCCACAAACCAATGTCGATGGCGCTGATCGCGCGTGTGGTCAGTCCACGTCGCCCGATGATCTTGGGCACCCACATCTTGTGCCACAGGCGCTCGACGTCGATCGGATCTTCGCCGATGAGCTCGTGCGTCAGTCCCTGGATCGTGGCCTGACCGACCAGGCCCGTGCCGCCCAGACCGATGCCCGTGATGCCCGCGTCCGTCTCGATGCGCACGATGCCCAGGCTGGCGTGCGTGTAGGTGTGCTTGCCATTGCTGATTGGCTTGTGGCGTGGCCAGCGGAACTCTTCTGTGGCGATGCTGGTGATCCTCATGTGCCGTCCCAAGGGGCATGGTACCGAGTGACGCACGTCACGTCCGACGTTGCGCACGTCACAGTCCACACGGCTGTGCGCGGCTAGCGTGGGGTCACCTTCGCGTCCTGTGTCCCGCTGGCGGCCGTGTGATCATCGAACGCCTGGACCTGCTCGGCGTCGGCGGCCAGGCCGGCGACCGCCGGACCGCGGCGATTGTCGATCCCAACAACACCATCCGCGAACAAAGCGAGACGAACAACACCGCCTCGGCAATATGACCGGATGGCTTTGCTAGCATCGCCAGCGTGACCGATCGGCTCATGTCAGATGATGTTCGCGCCTTTCTCGAGCAACCTCGATTCGCCGTCATGGCGACGATCAACAAGTCCGGTACACCGCAATTGACGGTGATGTGGTATGCGCTGGCCGATGACGAGGACGTTGTGGTGCTCAACGCCACGCGCGGGTTACTGAAGGAGCGCAACCTGCGCCGGGACCCGCGCATGAGCCTGTGCATCGAGGATGGCCAGCGCTACGTCACGCTCGAGGGCCGCGCTGAGCTCATCGACGATCGCGCCCAGCAGGAGCGCGAGGTCAACGAGCTGATCGCACCGCGCTATATCGGCCAGCGCCTGGGCAGCCGCCGCTGGCAGGTCATCCAAGCCTCGGACCGGATCGGCATCCGCATGCGCGTCGAGCGCGTCCACGCCCGCGGCGTCTCTAACCTGGAGCCACTCAGTACGACTTCGGCAAGCCCAGGACGCGTTCGGCCAGGTAATTGAGCACCATCTCCTGACTGATGGGCGCAATCTTGAACAGGCGAATCTCGCGCCACAGGCGCTCGACGTGGAATTCGCGTGCATAACCAAAGCCGCCCAGGGTCTGCAACGCGGCGTCCACCGCCTTGAAGCCGGCCTCGGCTCCGAGGAGCTTCGCAGCGTTCGCCTCGGCGCCGCATGCCTGGTCATGGTCGAACAGCCAGGCGGCCTTGTAGGCCAGTAGCTCAGCCGCCTCGAGCTCTGCCCACACATGCGCGAGCGGATGAGCGATAGCCTGATTCTGGCCAATCGGGCGGTCGAAGACCTGTCGACCTCGTGCATAGCGTGCGGCGTACTCGATTGCCCACTGACCCATGCCGACCGCTTCCAGTGCCGCGACGACGCGCTCCGGATTGAGGCCATCGAGCAAATGGTAGAAGCCGCGGCCAACTTCGCCGACCACATCTTCGTCTGGCACCTCGAGGTTATCGATGAACACCTCATTGGAGTCGATCGCCGCGCGACCGAGCTTATCGATCTTGCGTACCGTCAAGTGGCTGCGATCGAAAGCGGTGAAGAACAGTGTCAGTCCATCGAGCGGCCGCTGCTCAGCGCGCGGTGCCGTGCGCGCCAGCAACAGGATGCGATCGGCGTTTTGCGCATTGGTCGTCCACACTTTCTGGCCATTCACCAACCAGTGGTCACCAACACGCTCCGCGCGCGTCGTGATGCGCGACGTATCGGTGCCAGCGGTCGGCTCAGTGACGCCGAATGCGCACAGCAATTCACCTCGGGCGGCGCGTGGCAGGAACGTGGACTTCAAGTACTCCGAGCCGTGGCGGATCACCGGTGTCAGAGGAAAGATGTAGAAGTGCACCGCCGAGGCTCCGCTGGTGCCCGCGCCCGAGCGGCCGACCGATTGCAACAGCAATCCGGCTTCGGTCAGTCCGAGGCCGGCGCCGCCGTACTCCTTGGGAATCACGACGCCCAACCAACCCGCCTCGGCAAAAGCACGCACGAACTCCCACGGATAGGCTGCATCGCGGTCGTGCTCGCGCCAGTACTCCAGGTCGAAGCGGCAGGCAGTCGCCAGCGTCTCGCGCCGAATGGTCTGCTGAAGCTCGGTCAGTCCGAAGTCCACGGCCGTGCTTCAAGAACGATAGCGCAGGCGCACTGGGCGCGGCACTGGGTGAGCCATGGCGACGCTTGCGGCCGCGTGATAAAGCGCGTCTACTGGTGCCGTACCTTGGCTCCCTCTAACTGGATGGATCAATCATCCGAGGTTGGTGCCACCGTGCGGGGGAGCCGATGCCCGGATCTGGCGGTACTCGGGCCATACGCTTGGACCTGGTTCATGAACTCGTCCAGGCTGAGCTGGCTCTCCATGCGTCAGACTGGCTCGGGCGCGGTGCGCATGACCTCGTTCAAGTGATCTGTGGACAATTCCGATGCCTGCTCCTGGTAGAGGAAGCATGCCGCCGCGCGCGTCGGATCCAGGCGGTACAGGGGCGGCACGTGATCGCGGCATATGTCCATGACGTACGGGCAGCGGTCGGCGAAGGAACAGCCGGGCAGGAAGTGGTCCGGGGCATGGACAGCGGCGACGAGCGGCGTCTCGACCATGGTGGTGCCATTGCTGGCGTCAGATTCAGGTGCAACGCTCACGGCGCCCCAGTGGTGCTCCGGATCCGGAGCCGGGACGGAGTTGATCAACAATTGGGTATAGGGGTGGCGGGGCTGCCCCACCACCAGGTCCACGTCACCAGCTTCGGCCACTGCGCCGCGATACAAAACGATGATGTTGTCGCTGATCTGATAGGCGGTCGTCAGATCATGCGTGATGTACACGATCGACATGCCGAATTCGCGATTCAGCTCGCGCAGGCTGTCCAGAATCGTCGCCCGCAGCGACGCGTCGACCATCGACACTGGTTCGTCGGCAATGATCAGCCGCGGCCGGATCAGCACGGCGCGCGCAACCATGATCCGCTGGCGCTGCCCGCCACTCAGCTGGTGCGGATAGCGACCCAGCGTTTCCTCCGGTCGCAGCCCGACGGCGCGCAGCGACTCTTCGATTAGCGCGCGGCGCGCTTGCGGTGAGGACGCCAGCTTGAACCACGAAATGGGCGCCTCGAGCACGTGCTCGACCCGATAGAACGGGTTGTACACCTCATACGGGTCCTGAAAGATCATCTGCACGTCGCGCAGAAACGACCGGCGGCCCTCGCGCGCGAGCTGGCGAATGTCGGTCCCGTCGTACAGGACCGCGCCGGTCGTGGGACTGACGAGCCCGAGCAGGAGCCGGGCCAGCGTCGTCTTGCCGCTGCCACTTTCGCCGACGATCGCCGTGATGGTGGGCGGGCTGCTGTCGACTGAGAAAGAGAAGTGATCGAGCGCGACGGTCGCATGTTTGCGGAACAGGCCGCCGCCGAAGACCTTGGAGACCTGGCGAGCCTCGAGCAGCGCCGTCACAACTCAGACCCGACGGCGCAAACGCGGATTGGCGAACTCGTCGAGTCCGACGGCCATCATGAACAACCCGGTGAACAACACGATAATGATGATGATCGGCGGCAGCCACCACCACCACCACGAGTTGATGATCGCCGCGTAATAAATGATCCAGTACAGGGTCATTCCGATCGTCAACGAATCGAACGAGCCCAGTCCGAGCACTTCCAGTCCAACCGAGGCGAGCACCGCCGCCGACACGGAGCCGACTAGCGACGCGACGATATACGGCATCAGGTTCGGCAGCACCTCGGTGATGATGATCGCCCACGTCGGTGCACCCGAGAGCCGCGCAACGTCGATGTACGCGCGTTCGCGCGCCGATAGCACCTGAGCGCGGATGACGCGTGCTGGAAAGAGCCAGGCCAGCGCGGCGACGACCAGGATCATCTGTGGAATCGACAAGCCGCCTTTGACGTTCATCGCCAGGGTGACCAGGACCATCAGCCCGGGGATGGTCAGCCCGACGTCGACCACGCCTCTGATAACGGCATCGGCGACGCCGCGATAGAACGCCGCCACCAGCGCAAGAACGGTGCCGATCAAGACTCCGATCTGCCCGGCGACGAGACCGATCTCGATCGTCTGCGGCGTGCCGACGACCAGCACCGCGAGCAGATTGCGGCCTTGCTTGTCGCTGCCCAGCGGCAAGCTCGGCGACGGCGGCGCCAGCGGGCGTGTCGAGAGCGGTCGGGCTTTGTCGAGATCGACGACGAAATGGCCAATGACGACGAATGCCAACAGGGCGGCAATCAGGCAGATGCCGACGACCAGCTCCGGATTACGGCGCATGTAGCGCAGCGTGCCAACAGCAATCTCGCCCAGGCGATTGCCGCGAGCATCCCAGCGCGGGAGTGCCTGTTCGCGGGCGACTGTGGCCACCGCTCTATCTCCTCGCGTACGTGATGCGTGGATCGAGCATGGGATAAATCAGGTCGAGGATCAGCGTTGCCAATCCGATGGCAACGATGATGATGAACACAACGCCTTGAATCATGTAGAAGTCCGAGGCTCGAATCGACTGATACAGGAGACTGCCCACGCCTGGATACTGGAAAATGACCTCGACCAGGACTGCACCCGAGACGATGTTGCCCAGCGCCAGCGCGAGAGCCGTGAGCTGCGGCAACAGGGCATTTCGAATCGCATAGCGCAAAAAGATCGTTCGACCGCGCAGGCCTTTGGCCTCGGCGAACAGCAGGTAGTCCTCACCGTGGGTACTGACCATCAGGCCGCGCATGCCGAGCGTCCAGAACCCGATCGACGCCAGGATGATCGACAACGCGGGCAGAATCGAGTGGTAGACCATGTTCAGGATGATCTTCGGGTCCCACGCCGGCAGCAGGCCCTGGTCGTAACCGCCGGCCAGCGGGAACCACTTGAGCTGAAAGCCGAGCAGGTAGATCAGCAGCAGCCCGAGCAAGAAAAACGGGATAGCGCTGAGGGTGAGAATCGGCGCCAGAATAAAGCGCAGAATGCGCGGCGCGTTCGGCTGCGTGAGCAGCGCGCCGAGCACGGTGCCCATCGTCCACGCCAGCAGCGTAGTCACGCCGAGCAGGGTGAGCGTCCAGGGCATCGAACGCCAGATGATGTCGACCACTTTGGTCGGATAGGACGACATCGAGAAGTTGAATTCGAAACGCAACGTATCGCCCATGTAACTGAGGTATTGCACCCACAGCGGACGGTCGAGTCCGAACTTCTTGTCGTACTCCTCGATCATCTGGCGCGCGCCAACCTGGCTGTTGCCGCCCATCGCCGCCTGAGCGCCGAGCTGGGCGCGAATCGGATCCTGGCCGCCGAGGCGGGGCAGGAAAAAATTGACTGTGCTCGCCAACCACAGGATCAGCAGGAACAGTCCGGCACGTTTGAGCAGGTAGTCGGTCGGCACGGCGTCAAATCAAACGCCAGGTGTCATCCCGAGCGGAGCAGGGATCTCACCTGTCCGACATTCGCAGACACGCGAGAGTCATACAGGCGAGATCCCTCGCACGCTCGGGGTGACAGCGCTGACTAGGTGCTCGCCGGCTGTAGCCGGTGGACGATCATCGCTGGTGTCAGGTGGAAGAACGCAGTGTTCACGTACGGGTTCTGAGCGTTCGGCCACCCAGTCCAGTACGTCTCATTGGTCGGCAGGCGGTGATAGCCCTGCTCGATCATGATGTCGGGCAGCTGCGGCAGCCAGATCGACATCGCTTTGACCCAATTGTCGACCATGCGCTGCGTCTCGGTGGGACTGGCTCGGTACGTATCGTCGACGATGGCGTCGTACTCGGGGCTGTTCCACAGCGAGAAGTTGACCTGGTGGCCGCCCGGAATGGCTTCCGATGACGACTGGTACAGGCGCAACGTGTAGAACGGATCGGGCCCGTATGAGCCGCCGTGGCCGAACAGCGACATCGTGTAGTCGCCGACGGAGAAGCGATCGAAGAAGTTCGGTGGCTCCGAGTAGGTGGACGCGATGCCGCCCTGCTTGAGCTGCTCGACCAGCACCGGTCCGACCGACGTGAAGTCGAAGAAGCTGGTGATGTCGAACTGCATCTTGGTGCCGTCTGGGGCGGCCCAGATGCCGTCGGGCCCTTTGGCGAAGCCCTTGCTCAGCAGGATGCCGTCAGCCTTGGCCGGGTTGTATTCGATGGTGTTGTATTGGTTCAGCAGGTCCTGGGTCGCGTCGTAGAAGATCTGCGTGCCCGGATATTGCGGCATCGGCAGCGTCGCGATGCTTGCGGCGCCCGCCCAGGCGAAATCGACGATCTGATTCCGATCGATGTAATTGCTGATCGCCCAGCGCACGTCGGGGTCGGCCGTCGGACCGGTGCGCGTGTTCACATACAGCGAGTGCGGCCACCAGTCCATGTAGCCGAACGGCGCCTCCTGGCCGGCCCACGTCGTCACCTTCGGGTTCTGGGCGAAGACCGTTGGGAACGTCGTCGGCTGGATGCCGGTAGTGATGTCGAACGCATTCGAGATGATGCCCTGGGCCAGGTTCTGCTCACCGGGGTCGGGCAGGTACACGATGCGCTGGACCTTCGGCAGCGACAGTCCGGCGGCCACACCCCACCAGTTATCGCGCAGGTCAAGGATCTTCTGGTCCGGAGCCGAGTAGACGACTTTCCACGGGCTGGTCGTGACTGGCCAATCCTTGGACACGTCGAAGTGTGGGAATGATGAAATGTCGGCGTTCGTCTGCTTCTCGAAGATGTGCTTCGGCATCATGTAGATGCCGATGTCGTATTTGTAGGCGCTGTACTCGAAGAAGCGCGGGGCTGGAATCGAGAAATTCAGCTGCACCGTCTGCGGATCGAGGACCTGCGCTGATTGCAGCACTTGCTGGACGTCGACACCCCAGCGGGCTTTCGCGCCCACCCTGAGTAACTCGTTATAGGTGTAGGCGACGTCCTCGGCCGTAAACGGCACACCGTCGCTCCACATCGCCTCTTTGCGTATCTTGATGGTCAGCGTCTTGTAGTCGGGCGAATACTGATATGACTCGGCCAACCACATGGTCAATTTGTCTTCGTACGCGCTGTAGAACGCCAGCGGCTCGCAGAGGAACTGCGACCCAAGCTGGTGGTTCGCGGTCGGAATGAACGGGTTCCACAGTTGATCTTCGATGAACTTGCCCTGCGTGCCACCGCGCACGGTCACCAGCGTCTGGTTGCGCGGTACCTGCTTCAAGCCGACGATCTGAGCCGTCGCGACCTGGCGACTCGACGCCGCTGGCGCACCCAGGACGGCGCCGGGCATCGACACCGCCGCAAGCGCCGCGGAGCCTGTGATCAACGCGGCCCGCAGGAATTGGCGGCGGTTCAGTGATGAATCAGCTCTCACCTGCTCGTCCATACACACTCCTTGCCCTGGCCGGCGTGACCCGGCACTGCGTCGATGCGCAAGCACCCCTCTCCGTGGCCGTGGCCGAGCTTACGCGTGGCGTCCGGAACGTGTCAAACGAGGGTCGAGCAAAGGGTAGCTGAGGTCGAGCACGAGAGTGACCAGCGCGATCGAGACGACGATGATCAGCACGATCGTCCACGGCAGGGCCCGCGGCGATCACGTTGATCGAGGCGTAGGTCGCGCGCGACGCCGCCACGCGGGCGAGAGACGTCGGGCGTAGCCGCCCGCGGCAGGATGAAGTTCACGGTCAAAGCGAGCCAGACGACGAGCACGAACGTGGCGCACCGGCGCGCCACATAGCTCCAGGTCATGTCGAGTCGATATCGACGACCGCTTTGATCTGGCCCGGCACGCGATCGAAGGCGACCTCGGCGTCGTGCATGCCGAAGTGGTGGGTGATCAGGCTCTCGACGCTGCCTGGGAAGGTGGTGCGCATCGCGGTCAGGTCCGCCACGGCGGCGCCCCAATCGTCAGTGTTGGCATTGACGCTGCCGAGCAGCGTCAGGTTGCGTCCCACCATCGACCCGAGGGCCGTGGCATGGATCGGCACCGCCTTGGACTCGGCGACGCCGCCGACGAGGTCGAGCACGCCGTTGGGCGCGAGCGCGCCGAGCATCGCCACGCCCAGTTCCACCGCACCCGTGGCCTCGACGATCGCATCGAAGTCGCCCATCGACTCACGCGCGCGCTCGAGATCTACCTCGGCCAGATGTACATACGCGGCGCCGCATGCCTGGCTGAGCGCCTCCGCTGGGCCGCCGCTCGGCTGCCGCGCCAGCACCCACGTGGGGACGTTCCGTAAACGCAGCGCGAGGACTGCCAGCAGCGCGATCGGACCACTGCCGGTGACCAGCACGCGGCGTAACTCGCCGCCAGGCAGATGCGCACGGGCGTTGCCGATGCGGCGCAGGGCCTTCTCAGGCGTGGTCAGCGATTCGACCAGGGGCGCGACTTCGGCAAGCTCGTTGGGTACGTGAATCAGAAAAGCCTCGTGCTCGATGATGCGCTCGGCCAGAAAGCCGTGCAGTCCGACGATGCCGCGCTCGCGAATGCGACCGGTGAAGCACAGGTCAGCCTGGTTATCGAGGCACGCCGGGCACTCCTGGCACCCGCGCCGGACTGTTGGCACCACCAGGTCGCCGATGTTCAGCGAGTGCACAGCGTTGCCGACGCTCTCGACGCGGCCGACCGCCTCATGGCCCAGGACCAGATAGTCGTCGCCGGTTGGCAGCGAACGGGTGCCACCAATCCCGGGGCTCATGACGTGTCGATCGGTGCCGCACACGCCTACGCGCAGCATCTTCACTACAACCTGATGCGGATCGGCGATGGACGGCTCGGGAATGTCGGCGAGCCAGGCGCGGCCGGCGCCCGGACGAGTTACGACTGCACGCATGAGTGCCCCCGAGGGTACCCGCCACGCCCCGCCCCACACTTGCCACTTCCGAATCGCTGTTACCACCCAAAGCCGGAACGCCCCTGCGGTCGACTAGACGGACACCGGCCATTCACGTCCGGGCGGTTCGCTAGTAGACGACGGACACCTGGGCGTGGTCGCGCGCGGCAGTGGCTATGGCGTCGCAGATGACCGCTGCCCGATAGCCGTCCTCGAATGTCGCGCCATCCGGAGCGACGCTCGTGCCGTTCGCAATGGCATCGAAGAGATGCGCGAACTCGTGCACGAACGTGTGCTCCCAGCCGATGATGTGCCCGCTCGGCCACCAGTGCTTCATCCACGGATGCCGCGCGGGATCGGTCATCAGCACGTCGGTGTAGCCATCCGAACCCGAGCACACGGCAAGCTCGTTGAGGCGCTGCAGGTTGAACCGCAGCGACCCGTTTGAGCCGTTGACTTCGATGATCAGGCCGTTCTTGTTACCCGTCGCAACGCGTGAGGCCTCGAGCGTGCCGATCGCGCCCGAGGCGAACTCGACCGAGGCGGCGAACGCGTCGTCGACGTCAACCGTGCCGCCCGGCCGCTGGGTGGTGAACGTTTTCAGCGTCGCGCTGACTGCCGTAGGCTCGCCTACAAGAAAGCGTGCCAGATCGACCACGTGCGAGCCGAGATCGCCGAGCGCCCCGCTGCCGGCCGTGGCCTGGCTCAGTCGCCAGCTGTGCGCGGCGGCGGGACTCGACAGCCAGTCCTGCAGGTAGCGCGCGCGAAAGTGATAGATCGTGCCGAGCGCGCCGCCAGCGATCAGGTCACGCATGTGGCGAATCGCCGGCACGAAACGGTAGTTGAACGCGACCATATGGATGACGCCGGCGCGGTTGACGGCCGCGAGCATGGTCCGAGCTTCGGCCGCGTCGCGGGCCAGCGGCTTCTCGCACAGCACGTGCTTGTGCGCTTCCGCGGCGGCGATCGACGCCTCGGCGTGGATGTCGTTCGGGCCACCGTTGTCGACGAGGTCGACGGTCGGGTCGGCGATCAGATCGCGCCAGTCGGTGTATGCGCTTGCATAGCCATAGCGCGCCGCCGCTTCCTGGACGGCTGCCTCAGTGCGTCCTGCAATTGCCGCCAGACGCGGCCGCGCCGGCGGCGGGTAGATCATGTACGACAGCGTCTTGAGCGCATTGGTATGGGCCTTGCCCATGAAGGCATAACCGATCACGCCGACGCCGATTTCGGGCGCTGAGCTCAGTTGCACAGTGCATGGTGACCGACCCGCCACTCAGGTCGCCAATCGAAGTCCTGGTCGAGTGGATAGATCGGCCGCATGACGTGCTGATAGGGCAGCCGCGTCAGGTCGAGGTCGGAGCAGCCCGGGCTGAGCGCCAGTATCTCGCGCGGGGCAATATCGCGCAGCTCCGGGAAGAGATAGCCCAGCTTTACTACGACCAGCCGATGCGCGAGCGGATCGACGCCAGCGCGCTGGAAATCATCCAGTGTGTAGAACGCGCGCCGCTGCGCGGGAATGAGGATCCACACGCCGCCCACGCGCAGCGTCGCGATGGCGACTCCGCGCTGGCCAGGCGTAGGCCGATACAGGTGCTCGACCACGCCAGTGACGGTCACCGGCGCGCCGTGCGCGGTGTCGAGTTTGCCGCCCAGGCTCAGCGTCAGTGTTGCGCCCACGCCTGCCTCGGCACAGGCTTGATACGCCTCGGCATCGCACATGCCCGCCACGACGGCATCGGGTACCTGGCGCGCCAGCAGCCGCGACAAAAAGTACGGCACATCGCCGGTCGCGCCCGCCGTCGGGTTGTCGCCCGTGTCGGTGACGAAGACGGTCGCGTGCGCGGCGAGGGCGCGGTCGATCGCCTCGTCCACGCTCGGCGCAACCTCCTGTGGGATCTGAAACGCCGCGCGCTGCGCCCACATCTCGCTTGCCAGGTTCGTCGCGGCCGCTCGCGCTGCTGGCAGCACCGCCGTGTCTTCCGCAAATACCGTCACGCTGGCTCCGGCGTGTGGCGCATCGCCCCAGCCGAAGCCGACCAGCACTTCGACGGCCAGAATGCCCGGCTGGTGCTCGAGGTTGGCGGCCTGGCGCAACAGCGAACGCATCGGCTCGACGTCGGTCGTGGCGTTTTCACCCGGCAGCAGCAGCGGCAAGCGCACGAACGCTGGCCGCGGCCTCTGCCCGGAATGGATTGCCCGGACCAATCTGGTCGTCGCGCGGAGAAAGGTCTCGGGCAGGTCGCGGTGTGGCGCGGTGCGGTAGGCCGCCCAGACATCGACCGTGCGCGCGAACTCCTCGGTCAGGTTGGCATGCAGGTCGAGCCGTGCCGCGACTAATGGCTCCGGACCGATGAGCGCGCGCACCTCACGCGCCAGATCCGTTTCGCCGCTGCCCAGATCCTCGACGAGCATCGATCCGTGCAGCACCAGGCAGATGCCATCGACCTCACCCGCCGCGCGCAGCGCATCGAGAATCGCCCGCCGCAGCGCGAGGTACGTCTCCAATTCGACTGGTCCACCAGGTGTGTGGCTCTGCGCTACCAGCAACGGCACGGGCTCGAAGCCCAACTCGGCCACCGCATCCGCCACACCCGGAAACTGAAGCACCTCGTCTCCGCGCCAGACATCAAAATCCGCCCGCGAGGCCCGTATCGGCGCAAACGTCAACGCCTCGTGGGCGACCCCAGCAATAGCAATGCGCATGCTCGCGCTAGGGTAGATCATGGCCGACGGTCGGGCATACGCGCCTGCGCGGCCACCCGCCTGAGGCGGTGCCTTGCCCCACCTGCTATGTTGGTAGCGACGAACCCGTCGGGGCGCTTAGAGGTTGCCGTGATCGCCACGCGAGCGCATATGCCGAACAAGACCGAGGCCG
>WNFV01002100.1_pt1 | contig 45777 bp, 41 predicted proteins | sample 5400101 | NCBI WGS metagenome assembly WNFV01 (sample SAMN13153361, study PRJNA577476) | soil metagenome | isolation source: 115 cm soil or saprolite under grassland replicate 1 | place: USA:California | collected 2016-06-15 | reverse complement strand
GCTGGGCACATGATGGCACCCAGGGAGATGCTGGATATAGCAGCACTCCATGGAATGTTACCCAAGACCCAAGCTCTATCACCTGGAGCACGGAAACTTTTGCGCAGAATCAGAACGCCAACGCGATTCGCTTCGGCACGTTGTATAACTTCCGGTTTGATGCGGACCAAGCGCCAAACTTCACGGATGCGACGGTTGGCTTCTTTAAGACCGGCTCGCCCATAGTGGTTGTAATCCAAGCTCCTGGGGGTGTGCCGCCCCCGACGCCTACGCCGACGCCTACGGCCAGCCCGACGGCAACGCCAACGCCGGTACCGACGCCGACACCCTGCGATAGCGGGATAATCCAAAACGGCGGATTCGAGACCGGTAGCTTTCCGCCCTGGGTAATTGACGGCCACAGCAACGATCCGGTAGTCACCAACACCCAGGCGGCATGCGGCACTTTTTCCGCATTCGCAGGCGGCAACCCACAACAAAACACCTTTTGCGAGGAGAACAATAACGAGCCACTCGGAGACAGCTCGTTCTATCAACAGTTCGGGCCGGTGCCTGCTAACGCCACGTTGAGCTTCTGGCATAAGGACTGCACTAATGACAGCATTTCGTTCGACTGGCAGGATGCTTATATCACCGATAGCAATGGCAACATCCTGCAGACGATCTACCATCTGTGTGATAATGCGGACTGGACCAACCAGGTAGTGGACATGAGCCCGTACGCGGGGCAGACGGTGAGGATCAAGTTCCTGGTGCACCAGGATGGCTTTAACCCTCCTGGCGACACCACCGGGCAGTGGGTGGACTGTGTGGTTCTATATGCGCCGTGCGGAACACCAACGCCAACTCCTCCGCCGACTCCGACTCCGACTCCTACTCCTACACCAACTCCAACTGCGACATCCACACCAACGCCGCCTCCTACACCAACGCCAACGCCAACTCCGACTGCGACACCCACACCAACACCGCCTCCTACACCGACACCTACTCCAACTGGGACGCCCGCTCCAACACCGGTTCCAACCGCGCCGCCTCGACCCAGTCCAGGGCCTAGCGGGACCCCTCGCGGCACGCCACCGCCTCGACCCGGGCAGTAGAGCAATTCGTGTCCGGCAGTTGTCGGACAGAATTCTGGGGTGAGTCATCCGCCTTCGCGAACGCTACGGCGGACGAATTGTTTATCGGTGAGCTAAGTGCCAATCCAATTCATTGTTTCTCACCATCTGCTTGCGTGGCAAGGACGCAGCGGAACCCGTAGATCACATCGCGCTCGTTGCGATCGACCACGTTGCGATAGGAGGATTGCATTTCGACGCGACTGCTGGTGGCCCACGAACCGCCACGCAGCACGCCCCAATCGCGTCCCGCTCCCGCGGGATTTCCCTTGTAACTTTCCAGACACCATTCCCAAACATTTCCCCCCAGATCGTAAATGCCGGGCGCGTTCGGCTTGAAACTTCCCACCGGCATGGTTGCGCCGCGGCGCTGCGGCGTGCCGTAGTTTCCCACGCCCGCAGGTGGTGGCCATTGTTTTCCCCACGGAAATTCATTGCGAATTTTTCCATCGCGCGCTTCCGGCGTTGCGCCGGCTTCGCCAGTCAATCCGACAGCAGCGCTCCATTCGAGATCAGTCGGAAGCCGGTAAAACTGTCGATCTTCCAATATGTTTTCGTCGCGCTCCTTTTCGGTGAGCCATTTGCAAAATGCCATCGCGTCGAACCAGTTCACCTTTACGACCGCATGTGCCGGCAGTTGTTGAAAATCAGGCGGTTCGTAGGGGCGGCCTGTTGCATGACAGAAAGCTTCGTAATCCTGGACGCGCGTTTCCCAAATCGAGAAACGGACTTCGCCCAGCGGAATGAACTTCATGCCGAGCGAATTTGTCCAGGCCTGACCGGGTTCCGGGCTCAGCCGTTTTTCCAGGCGCGCTGCCAGGAACGCCTGTTGTTGCGGCTCAACCTGCCCGGTAACGGAAATTGGTTTATGACCAGCGAGCCGGAGTTCGTAAGTCACGGCGCCCGGTTTTACTTCCTCGATCACGATCGGCGTTTGGCCCAGCTCGCGGCCATTGGCCAGAACCGTCGCGCCTCCTGGTGCGCTTGTGATTTTCACGCTGCCATTCGCGAAAACAAAATGCGCGGAGTTTTCCCGCTGTGCCTCTACCACCAGCGACTGGCGCTCGTCCGTCCAACCGCTAAGGCGCGCGACCAGTTCGTGGGACCGCGCTGGAATTTCCATCCGTAGCGGCGTGCGACCGCGCACACTTCCATCGACGAGAATCTCCGCGCCGGGCGGCTCGCTCGTCACGCTTAAGGTGCCGTTCACGAAGGCGAACATCTTTCGCGCGATCCCCCCGCGCTGAACTTCCACGGCGTCGCGCATTTCCCAGTCGCCGCGTTTTGCACTCAACGCATACTTGCCAGTAGGGAGATCGGAGATCGTCGTAGGTGCAACGCCGTGGCGCGAAACCTGGCCGTCATCGCTTCGCAGGGAAAACTGCGCTCCGGCCGGATCGGATTGAATTTCAAGCGCGCCTTTGCTCCGCGTTAAACGAAAAACCGGCAACCGCACCGCTTTCTTTCGACTAACATCCACGGCTGTTTCCACCGGATCGTAACCTGGCAACATGATCCGCAAATTGTATTTGCGTGGCTCCAGCCCATCGAATGTTGCTGGACTTTTTTTCACTCGATCCCCGAGCAAGACGAGCGCGCCCGGAGGCTCAGTGCTGACCGAGGTCTGCAAATCAGGATTTCCGGATTGCGGCGCCGATTCGTAAACGCGAAATAGCACCGCAGCAGCGACAAGGATCGACAACGCGGCAATCACAAATTTCGCGCGCGATTTCTTCCGCGGGCGCGCTTCGCCGCGATCGAGCGCGGCGAGATCGTCGTGCATCGCCGCGGCCGATTGATAACGCCGCCGCGGCTCATTCGCGCACGCTTTCATGAGGAGATCGTTCAACTGCAGAAGCTGCTCTTTGTCGGGGCGTTCGCTCAGTTGGGAATCCAGCTCGGGAAAATCGAGCCGGTCTTTTCCGGTGCTGATTTCGTAAAGCAATTTGCCGAGACTAAAAATGTCCGCTTGCGGCGTGCCCGGTCCTTCCGGCGGAACGTAGCCTTCCGTGCCGACGAACGACTGTTGTCCCGTCGCCGCAACCAATCCGATGTCCGCCAGTTTCGGCACACCGTCGATGAAAATGATGTTCGACGGTTTGATGTCGCGATGGGTGAGATCGCGCGCATGCAGGGCTTCCAGTGCTTCGGTTAACGAAAGGCCAAGTCGAATCGATTCCGCGGCGGACAATCTCTTGTGTCGGGCCAAATCGCTCTTTAACGTGCGCGGCTCGTAATTGAGGATGTCGATCTTGCGCGCGGCCACGTGATCGTCGGCCAGCTCCATGATGTAATAGAGATACTCGTTCGTCCGCCCGACGTGCAGGATATCGACGAACCCCGCATGCGCGCGCGAAATTGGCTCGAACGCCGACATGCCCTGGAACTCGCGTTGAAACGCGCGCTCGCTTTCGAACGTGCTGCGATAAACAACCTTCACCGCGCGAAGTGCCCCGGTGAGGCTGCGGGCCAGCCAGATTTCGCCGTACGCGCCGCGCCCGATCACGCGCAGCACTTCGTGGTCGGGAATGAGCGGGATTTTCGCGGAAGCTTTGTCGGCGATGAGCGCGATTTTACACAGAGCGCGTCCGCAAGGCAATCCTGGGTAGCGCACGCGTCTCGCGTGTCTGGCGAACGCGTCCTCGCGATCGCGAACTTTCCTTGACGGTTTCCAATCGCCTGTGAGCAACGGAATGATGAGAACGTTCGTTTCGTCGCGACGCCGAAACCAGACACGCGAGACGCGTGCGCTACCCAGAGCGCTCCAGCGTTCTGATTTCCTTCTTGAGCAGCGCGGCAACCCTATGACGCGCGAGGTAGACCTGGCCGATGCTTACGCGGAGTTGCTCGGCGCATTTTTGCGCCGGCCATTCCTTGCGCACGTAGCAGTCGAAAATTTGAAATTGTTTCGGGTCGACTCTCTTTTTGACGCGCGCGATTGCGGCGTCGAACAAATTCTCCTGCCATTCCTTTTCCCAGACCGCGTCAAGATCGACAACGCGCGAATCGGGCACACGCTCGATCGTGGCGGTGAGACGATCGTCCGCTGAGCGCGGAGGCTTTGCGTTTCCAGGTTCGCGTTTGCGAAATTGATCGGCAATGCGCCAGCGGGTGATCTGTAATAGCCAGCCTCTGAAGGAACCGATGGCCGGATCATATTTAAACTTGTCGATCTTTTTCGCCACCGTGATGACCGTTTCCTGCACGACTTCCTGAGCTTCGACATCGCTCAGACCAGATTTGCGCGCGGCCGAGTAAATCAACTTCCAGTAAGTATCGAAGAACTCCTGCCAGCGTTTGCGGTCGTCCCAATCAACCAGCCGATCGACCAGACTACGGCGGGTGGCGAGCAGGCCGGCGTTCTTCATATCGGTTTGTCTTAGCGTAATCGTGCCGGCCGGCACAATTACTTTCGATTTACTGAAAGATTTGCGTTCGACTGGCGTATTTACAACATGAAAACGCCCGCCTTCCTTTCGAAGCTGGCCGACCTGATTACTCGCCCGTTCGTTTTGCTGTGCAGAATCCTGGCGAAAATTTGGTTCGCCATCTTCGGCCGATTCTCCTGGAGTCCGCCCCCATGGCTTTCTCAAAGCCACTCATCCTGGACCCGTTTCAGCCAGGCCCGCCCGCGACTCACTGCGTTCATATTCGTTGCAATATTGCTGCTCGCATGCGGGGCAGCATGGACCTGGGATTGGTATCAACGTCGGCCCAAACCGCAGCGGGTTTCCGCATTAGTCGAAGAAATCGCGGTTACGAAACTTGAGAAGGAACTAAAATATCCACCAATAATCGTTCGGTTCAGCGAATCGGCGGCGCGTCTGGAAGATTTGAAAAAGCCTTCCCTCCAGGGCGTCCGGCTCGAGCCGCAAATCGACGGCGCATGGTCATGGAATTCGGACAAAGAGCTGGCCTTTCGTTCCACAGCCGATTGGCCGGCCGATCAAAAATTTCGAATCATCTTCGATAAAAAATTCTTCCCACCGCAAGTCTTGATGGAGCGACTGGTTTATGAAACCCAGACGCCGGCATTCGCAATCGCGATTTCGCAACTCGAGCTCTATCAAGACCCGACCAATCCAACGCAGCGCCAGGTGACAGCCACGCTCGAACTCACGCATGCGGTCGAACCCGGCGAGCTGGATCGCCACATCCAATTGGTGATGATCGGCGGATCGGCTGTGTTCCCGCCTTCCGAGCAGCAGCCGCATTTTGCGGTGACTTATGGGTTGCATCATCGGCTGGCCTATTTGCGGAGTTCACTTATCGCGCTTCCGGAAAAAGATGATTTCATGAAACTGGAAGTGAGCAAAGGCGTGCGCACCACGCAGGGCGGCGCGCAAACTCACGACACGATCGAGCAAAAAGTGCGCATCCCATCGAACGGGACTGCGTTTCAGATCAATTCGATTGAGGGCAACATCGCCCGGAATAAGAATGGCGAACCGGAACAGGTCCTCGTTTTAAGCACGACGGCGGACATCAGCACGCGTGACCTCGCCAAAGCGGTCAAGATTTGGCTTCTGCCAAAGCGAAAGCCAGAGACCAATGAGGAGGCGCAAACCTCCCAAACGGAAACTGCCGATCAAAGCGAGTCCAGCAGCGAAAACAAGGAGAGCAGCGATTCAGACGAGTCCGAGGACGCGACTGAAGAATCGAAGGATGAGAATTCGAAATGGCAAAGTCCAACGGAGGTTTCGGATGACGTGCTCGAGCAAGCCAAGCCCATCGAATTCACAGCCCTCCCCTCGGAAAAAGCGCAAGATCGACAACATGCGTTTCGCGTGCGCGTCGAATCTGAGGGCGAGCTTTACATTCGCGTCGCCAAGGGCGTGCGCGCGTTTGGCGATTATCCGCTCTCGGAAGATTACAACGCTGTCGTGGCGGTGCCTCAGCTTCCGCGCGAGGTGCAGATCGAGAGCCAGGGCGGATTGCTCGCGCTGAGTGGTGAAAGGAAATTGTCGATCCGCTCGCGCGGCCTCGCGGCGATCGAGTACGAAATCGCGCGCGTCGCGACCACCCAGATCAACCACCTGGTTAGCCAGACCGAAGGCAAATTCGAGGACCCGGAATTTCGCGATCAGCATTTATTCAACCAGGAAAACGTTTCGCGAATCGCGGTCCAGCACCAACCAATCACGCTCGAAAATAAGTGGAAAGCCAACTATTCGGCATTCGATTTTTCCGAAGAACTGCGCAAACCATCGGATGGCGGCAGCGAGCGAGGGCTTTTCTTTTTGACCGCACGCGGGTGGAACCCAGTCACGAACAAACCGATCAGGTCAGTCAGGGACAGCCGATTCCTTCTCGTAACCGACATTGGAATTCTGACGAAGAAAAGCACAGACGGCAGCAGCGACGTTTTCCTGGTGTCGATCAAGACCGGCAAGCCGATCACCGACGCTACGGTTGAAATTCTGGGCAAGAACGGCATCCCGATCCAAACATCGAAAACTGCCGCGGACGGTCACTGCACTTTTCCATCCGTCGAAAAATCCGAGCGCGAGAAATCTCCGGTCGCGTTTGTCGCCTACAACGGGGACGACATCGCGTTCATGCCGTTTGCACGCGAGGACCGGGTGCTGAATTTTTCGCGGTTCGAAATCGAAGGCGCGGAGAATATCGGGCCGGAAGGTCTCGACGCATTCGTTTTTACGGAGCGCGGCGTTTACCGGCCCGGCGATGAAATTCACATCGGCCTTGTCGTCAAACAGCGCAATTGGCAAGGCAATCTCAAAGGCTTGCCGATTGAGACCGAAGTCGTCGATGCTCGCGACCTGCGGGTGCAAACGAAAAAGCTCACGCTATCTGAAAGTGGTTTTGTCGAGCTCAGTTACTCCACGGCGAACGAATCGCCCACCGGCGTTTACACAATCAACGTCTATCTAATTCAGAACAACAAGCGCGCCACGCTGCTTGGATCGACAACTGCAAGCGTCAAGGAGTTCCTGCCCGACCGGATGAAAATCGAAACGCGTCTTTCCAAAGGCGCTCCACGCGGCTGGATCAGTCCAAACGAAATGCGCGCCTCAATCGCGCTGGCCAATCTCTACGGCACGCCGGCAACCGATCGGCGCGTGGCCGGCCGGGTCGAGCTTTCGCCGGCTGCATTCTCGTTTCCGGAATTTCGCGACTTCACTTTTTTCGACCCACTTCTCGACGAAAAGAAAACTCGGACAGAGCAATCGGTTGATCTGGGCGAACAGAAGACCGACAACGACGGACACGCCGAGTTTGATTTGCAGCTCGAACGATTTGCGGATTCGACCTATGCGATGCGCTTCATCGCAGAAGGCTTCGAGGGAGAAGGCGGCCGTAGCGTTACCGGATACGTCGGCGCCCTCGTCTCGGCGTTGCCTTACGTGATCGGCTACAAGGCCGATGGCGATCTTCGTTACATTGATATGAACAAGCCGCGCGCCCTCGACCTAATCGCGGTTGATCCGCAACTCAACCGGATCGCGGTCGAAAATGTCACCTTCAACGTCATCGCGCAGGAATACGTTTCGGTGCTCAAGAAGCAGGAGAACGGCAATTACGTTTACGAATCGGTCCTGCGAGAACGCCCCACGAAATCAGAAAAAATCGCAGTTGCGGCCGGCGGCTCTCATTACGCGCTCCCCGCCGCTGAGCCGGGCGACTACGTGCTTGAGTTGCGCGACGATCAGAACCGCACCTTGAGCAAGCTGCATTTTTCCGTCGTCGGACAGGGCCAGGCTGCACGTTCGCTGGAAAAGAATGCCGAGCTCGAGATCAAGCTCGACCGCAAGCAGTACAGCACCGGCGACGATATCGCCATCAGCATTGTTGCACCGTACGCCGGGAGCGGCCTCATCACGATCGAACGCGAAAAAGTTTATGCGTATAGCTGGTTTCAAACGAACACCGCCGGCAGCGTCCAGCACATTCGCCTGCCTGAGGGCTTCGAAGGCAGCGGTTACGTCAATGTTGCTTTCGTGCGAGCGCTCGATTCCAAGGAAATTTTCGTGAGCCCGCTTAGTTACGGCGTGGTGCCGTTTACGGCGAATGTCGAAAAGCGCCGTCTTAAGATCGACTTCGAAAGCGCGGCCACCGTCAAACCCGGCGAAGCGTTGCGCATCGGCTACAAAACCGATCGTCCGTCGAAGATCGTCATCTTCGCCGTCGACCAGGGAATTCTACAAGTCACCGACTACAAAACGCCCAACCCGCTCGAATACTTTTTCCGCAAATGCGCTCTCGGCGTCGAGACGGCGCAGATTGTTGATCTTATCATTCCGGAATTTTCGCTGCTCCGCTCGTTTTCCGCTTTCGGCGGAGACGGGGGCGAAGCGCAGAAATTAAATCCGTTCAAGCGCGTCACGGAAAAACCGGTCGTGTTTTGGTCCGGCATTCTCGATTCCGATACCAACGCACGGGAAGTGACTTACAACGTCCCTGATTTTTTTGACGGAACATTGAAAATAATGGCAGTCGCCGTTTCGAGTGAAACAACCGGTTCCACCGATCGCGACGTGCTGGTTCGCGGACCGTTCGTGATCACGCCGAGCGTGCCGGTCCTGGCTGCGCCCGGAGATGAATTTGAAGCCGGAGTAACTGTTGCGAACAACGTTGAAGGCTCCGGCGCGGATGCTGAAATCGAGCTGCGTGCGGAAACTTCGAGCCACCTGTCGATCCTGGGTCAGTCGCCACAAAAATTGCGGATCACAGAAGGACGCGAACAAAGCGCAACGTTTCGATTTCATGTGAACGACGCGCTCGGCTCGGGTGAAATCAAATTTGTCGCCCGGAACACAGGCCTCCAGCCTGTGCGGCCAGCAGGTGTCTCGCCTGCTGAGACAACGCGCCGCGCCACGCTCAGTGTTCGCCCACCCGTCCCATACATGACTGATGTTCCCAGCGGCAATTTCAAAAAAGGTAGCGCCGAAATTCCGATTAAACGCGCGATTTATTCTGAATTTTCCAAGCGCGAAGCGTCCCTTTCCGCGCTACCGCTTGGGCTTGCCCACGGTCTCGATGCTTACCTGAAAAATTTCCCGCACGGATGCAGCGAACAACTCACGAGCGGAGCATTCTGCCGGCTGATTCTGGCCGATGAAGCCGATTTTGGACTGAACCGCGTCGAAGTGAATGCGCAGCTCGAGAAGACGTTCGCCGTTTTGCGCCGCCGGCAAAACGATCAAGGTGGTTTTGGCTACTGGGCGCCGGAAAATGGAGAGCACATCAGTTTCAATTCCGTTTACGCGATGGATTTCCTGAGTGAGGCGAAGGCCGCGGGATTTCGAAGGCGTCATCACAACAAATTACATTCTTAATCTGCGCGATTCTCTCGACAAAAATCACGCCGACGAATGGGAAAACGATCTGACCGGTGTTTATCTGGCCGGCGCGCTCAAACTTCTGCACAAAGATAAGGATGCGGAAAGCTTGATCGACAAGTTCAAGATCGACAATAAGACGGCGCGCACATACGACGATTTTTGTCAGCCCCTCGGTGCGAACTCGCAATACGTCTCGGTGCTGGCACGCCAGTTTCCTGCGCGATTTCGAAAAATTTCGGCTGAAGAGTTCGAACAAATCCTGCGGCCAATTGGTGAGGGCGAGTTCAACACCCTCTCGGCCGCTTATGCCGTGCAGGCATTGAAAGCATATTCGCACGCAATCGCGCAAAACCTTCCTCAACTGACTATCTCCGAGGTTCCCGCAGACAAACGCGAGATCGCCCTGGTGAGTGGCGCCAAGTTGCTGCAACGAACGGCATTTTCCAAAGATGCGACTGCGCTTCGGTTCAAAAGCGGCAGCGCAATCGGCGGGCTCGGCGCGTTTTATCAGGTGGTCGAGGCGGGGTTCGATCGACATGCTCCCGACAAGCCGCTTACAGCCGGGCTGGAAGTTTTTCGCGAATTGCTCGACAAAAACGACAAGCCTGTCACACGCACCAAGCTCGGCGAACCGATTCACGTTCGTCTGCGCGTGCGCAGCGTAAAGAACGAAACGGCGACGAACGTCGCGGTTGTCGATCTTTTGCCGGGCGGATTTGAAGTCGCCGGTTCGTCGTTGCAGCCGGGAGTTTCCTCAATCCCTGGAGTCGATTATGTCGATGTTCGAGAAGATCGCGCGGTGTTTTTCGTGATTGCGTCCGACAGCGTGCTCGAAATCAACTACCAAATTAAATCGTCCAACCGCGGGGAATTTGTCGTCCCGCCCGTGTTCGCCGGGTCGATGTACGACCGCAACGTTAAAGGTCAGGGTGTAGGCGGGCATATTACGGTTACGGAATAGGCATTCGAGTCACGGAAAATGAAAAGACGTGTCATCCCGAACGAAGTGCCACGCCGCGCTGTAGCTTTAGCGAAGGCTGGGAGAGACCTCCCACAGGGTGATGGAGCACGCTCGTTTCAAAGCGTAATCAAAGCTTCGTGGACGAGGTCATTTGCTTCGCTCAAGATGACCGCGTTTGGAAATCGGCGGTTCAAAAAAACGCTGCGCGCGTTCGTGTTTCTCTCTGGGTTCGTTGCTGCAATCTGGCTCGCGTTGCCGAAACCGCCGTTGCTCGATACCATTTCATTTTCGCAATGTGTGCGCGATCGGAATGGCAAATTGCTTCGCGTCACCCTCACGTCGGACCAGAAATTTCGGATCTGGACTTCGTTGGGTGACATTTCGCCGGAGCTGATCGACGCAACTCTTCGGTACGAAGACAAATATTTCGCGCGACATCCCGGCGTGAATCCGATCTCTCTGCTTCGCTCAGGATATGGTCTGCTGCACGGCGAAACGCGCACGGGAGCATCGACAATTACCATGCAACTGGCGCGTTTGCGTTTTCATCTGCAAACCCGAACGCCAGCCGGCAAATTTGTCCAGATCGTGCGCGCCCTCGAACTCGAGCGGCATTACTCGAAATTCGAAATCTTGGAAGCGTATCTGAATCTCGCACCGTACGGGCGCAACATCGAAGGTATTGGCGCTGCTAGCGAGATCTATTTTGGCAAAACTGCCGCGCGTTTGACCAGACCGGAATCAATTTCACTGAGTATCATTCCGCAGAGTCCGACCCGCCGCGCCCTGTACACCAGCCGCGACAATCGGTCACTCAACTCTGCACAGGAGAATTGGTACGACCGCGCGAAGGTCGACACGCAATTCTCCGCACGACAATTCAGCGCACGCGCTGAAGCGGAACGAAAGTTCCTTGCGCCGCATTTTGTCCAGCAAGTTCTGGAATCGGTAGGATCGTCGCGGCGCGCCGACCGGACGCCGCAGCGCGGCGTCCCTACCTCGCAAATCGTCACGACGCTCGATCTGAAAAAGCAGCAATTGATCGAGCGGCGAATCGCGGACTACATCCGGGGGAATCGCAATCGCGGAATTCAAAATGCCGCAGCAATGCTTGTCGATGCCAGAACGATGGAGGTGCTCGCCCAAATTGGTTCCGCCGATTTCTTCAATTCCGAAATTCAGGGCCAAGTGGATGGAACACGGAGTCGGCGCTCCCCCGGCTCAACGCTCAAACCGTTCATTTACGCGCTTGCGCTTGAGCAAGGTTTAATTCATCCATTGTCGATCCTGGCGGACGCGCCACGCAGTTTTGGCGATTACAATCCGGAAAATTTCGATCGCCAATTCCTTGGACCGATTCGCGCAAGCGATGCGCTAGCTCGCAGCCGCAATCTTCCAGCTATTGAACTGGCATCGCAGCTCGCGCATCCGACGCTTTACGAATTTCTGCGTGGCGCAGGAGTCGCACTGCCGCGATCTGAACCGCTTTACGGATTGACCCTTCCGCTCGGTGGCGCAGAAATCACGATGGAAGACCTCGTCCGGCTATACGCGACTCTCGCCAATAACGGCGAGCTGCGTCCACTGCGCCGGAAGTCGGGCGATCCAATGTCTGCGCGAGGCCATCAAATCCTCACTTCGGAGGCCGCCTTCCTCACGCTCGAAATGCTGAACGTGCCGCGGCCTGAGATTAATTATGCAGACTCAAGCAACGTCGTGCCGGTTTTTTGGAAAACGGGAACGTCGCACGGTTTTCATGACGCGTGGTCAATCGCAGTTTTCGATCATTATGTGCTCGGCGTCTGGATCGGAAATTTCGATGGCCGGTCAAATCCAGCATTCGTCGGGCGCTCGGCCGCCGCGCCGCTCTTGTTTCAAATCATCGACAGTCTTCGCGCGACCTGGCCCGAGCGAATCGAGCCACATCTTCCGCCGCCGGGCGCGAATTTGAAGCGGGTCGAATTTTGCGCCGTCTCGGGCGATTTACCGGAGACTCACTGCACGCAGCGCATCGAGGGTTGGTTCATTCCCGGAATTTCACCAATCAAAACGTGCGAGGTGCATCAGGAATTACTTGTCGATGTTGCAACCGGGCTGCGGGTGCCGATCGATGACGGAACGCGACAGCTGCGGCGCGAAGTTCACGAATTCTGGCCGAGCGATCTGCTGAGACTTTTCGAGCGCGCCGGCCTGCCGCGCCGGCCGCCACCGCCATTTCTGCCCGGAACCGAGTCGGACCTGGCGTCGCGTTCTGGAAATCCCCCGCGAATCACATCTCCTACTGGTGGCCACGACACCCTTTTCGCATCGTTGACCGCGATTCCGCTGCGCGCAAAGACGGATGCGGACGTACGCGAAATTTATTGGTTTGCCGACAAGACCTTCATCGGAAAATCCAATGTGACAGAAATGCTGACGTGGAAATCTCCGCCAGGCAATTATCAATTAACCGCGCTCGATGATCACGGGCGCTCGGCATCGTGCAATGTCACGGTGAGATAACGAAATTTCCGTTGAAGTGTTTGGGCGGTGACAGCAGCGTAACCGGGTCCGAGCCGGACAGGCACTATGTCACGCCAATACACGCTGGAGCACGCGCCGAGATCGACATCGATCCATATCGATTACGCGGCAGAGCTAAATGAGCAGCAGCTTGCGGCGGTGACCGCGCCGCCGGGTCCGCTTCTTGTCATCGCCGGCGCGGGGTCGGGAAAGACGCGCACCCTCACCTATCGCGTGGCCTACTTGCTCGAGAACGGAATCGATCCGCGAAATATTTTGCTGCTGACGTTCACGAACAAAGCCGCGCGGCAAATGCTCGATCGGGTTGCGAATCTCTTGCCGGTCGACGCCAGCGGACTTTGGGGCGGCACATTTCACTCGGTCGGAAATCGGATACTGCGCCGTCACGGGAGCGCTCTCGGTTATTCGAGCGGGTTCACCATCATGGATCGCGAAGATCAAAAGGATTTGATCAACACGGTCGTCGCAAGCGCGGGAATTGATCCGAAAGAAATCCGGTTTCCGAAAGGTGACGTGCTCGCCGAGATTTTCAGTTTCGTCGTCAATACAGAGAAACCCCTGGAAGAATTGTTAGCGGAAAAGTTTCCTTATTTCCTGCCGCTGCTCGACCAGATTCGAGACGTGCATGGCCGCTACGAGAAAAAGAAGAAGACGACGAACTCTCTGGATTTTGACGACCTGCTCGAAAAGACGTTGTCGATGTTTCAGCAGCACGAACGCATCGCGGAATTTTACCGGCGACAGTTTCAATTCATCCTCGTCGATGAATACCAGGACACGAACAAAATCCAGGCTGACCTCATCGATCTGCTCGCTCGCGAACACCGGAACGTGATGGTGGTGGGCGATGATGCGCAGTCGATCTACTCGTGGCGCGGCGCGAATTTCCAAAATATTCTCGAATTTCCGAAACGCTATCCGGACGCGCAGGTATTCAAGATCGAGATGAATTACCGCAGCGTCCCGGAGATTCTCGAAGTGGCCAACGCGGCGATCGCTGCCAACGTTCAGCAATTTCGCAAACACCTGAGCGCGACGCGCGAATCAAACGCCGTGAAGCCGGCGCTGGTCGCGCTCAATGATGGCGCCGAGCAGGCGCAATTTGTTGCCCAACGAATCCTCGAACTACGCGATGAAGACGTCGATCTTAGCGATATCGCCGTGCTTTATCGCGCGCATTATCACGCGATTGAATTGCAGCTGGAGCTTTCGCGTCGCGGAATTCCGTATCAAATCACGAGCGGGATTCGGTTTTTCGAGCAAGCCCACATCAAGGATGTAACCTCATTCATCCGATTCGTGGCTAATCCGCGAGACGAAGTTGCTTTTAACCGAATGGTGAAATTGCTGCCCGGCATCGGCAACCGGACTGCGGAAAACCTTTGGCGTTCATGGGAAGGATCGCCTGTAGCCGCAGGCGCTGACCGCGGGGCGGAAAGCAAGGCAATCGCGCCGGCAGGGGTCAGCGACCCGGGCTACAGCACCGCGTCCGGCTACAATTTTGGCGAGCGATTACTGGCGATGAACGTGCCAGCCAGATCGAAGAAATCGTGGACGCAGCTCGCCCACACGTTGGACGAAATTGCGCCCGGCGGGCAACCCAACCCGCCATCAGACATGATCACGTCAGTGGTCGAAGCCATTTACGATGATTACGCGAAGGTGAATTTCCCGAATTACGAATTGCGACGCGAGGACCTTGATCAGCTCGCGGTGTTTGCCCGCCAATTTAAGGACGTGCATGAATTTCTTTCGCAATTGGCGCTCATCAGCAATGTCGATGCCGAAGCAGCGCCAAACCAAACTGGCGACAAAGAGGCGGTCAACCTTTCCACGGTGCATCAAGCCAAGGGCCTCGAGTTTCACACTGTGTTCGTGATCTGGTTAACGGACGGAATGTTTCCAAGCAGCCGCTCGCTCGACACGCGGGATGCGCTCGAAGAAGAACGGCGTCTGTTTTATGTCTCCATCACTCGCGCGCGCGACGAACTCTATCTCACCTTTCCGCACATGCGGTTAAGCGGAGGTTACGGCGACGTTTTTCAGCGGCCATCACGTTTTTTGAAAGAAATTCCAAACCGACTCGTCGAAGATTGGCAGGTGCAGCGGGCGAAATGACGAAGCTCGAATGACGAATGCCGAAGGAATGACGAAATCGGAATGACAAAACAATTTCGACACCCCTTCGTCCTTCGGTCATCCGAGCTTCATTCGTCATTGGTCATTCGTCATTCGTCATTCTTTTCATGAATTTATCCTCGGACAAAAAGATCGCGGGAATTCTTGTGCCGCTGTTTGCGCTGCGGAGCGAGAATGATCTTGGAATCGGTGATCTCGGTGGGCTGCGGGAATTTATTGATTGGGCTGCGGAGATCGGATTCAAGCTCGTCCAACTGCTGCCGATCAACGAGACCGGGGCGGACAACAGCCCTTACAACGCGATTAGCGCGCTCGCGATCGAGCCCACGACGCTGCAGCTTGGGCCAGGTTTTCCAGAGGATTTAACGGCCGAAGACTTTGATGTTGCGCTGGCCGGCGTGAATCTGCCCGCTCTCCGCAGCAACGGAGTCAAGTATCGCCAGGTCAAAAAACTAAAAAGACGTCTACTTGAGAAAGCATTCGCGAATTTCTCTGCTCACGCCACGGAAGATCGGCAATCCCGATTTCGGAAATTCTGCGAAGAAGAAGCCGCGTGGTTGCACGATTACGCATTTTTCAGGGTTCTCATGGAGGAGAATGACGACAGCCCCGCTTGGAATCGATGGCCCGTGCAACATCAATCAATCCAGAGGGCGCGGACCTGGCTGTGTGAACTTCCGCCGGACCAGCAGGCAGCCATAAAGCATCGCCAACGTTTCTTCTGTTACGTGCAGTGGGTTGCGCATCAGCAGTGGCGCGAGGTCAAATCATACGCTGAAGGACGCGACGTCGCGCTGATGGGCGATATTCCTTTTGGCGTCAGCTATCATAGCGCCGACGTTTTCGCACGGCCGGATGAATTCGTGCTCGATTGGGCCGGCGGCGCCCCTCCGGAACCGTATTTTAAAGATGATGCCTTCACCCAAAAATGGGGCCAGAACTGGGGTATTCCGCTTTATCACTGGGACAGGATGCGCTCGAACAATTTTGCGTGGTGGCGCGAGCGTGTCCGCGCAGTCCGACGCATTTTCCATCTCTTTCGCATCGATCACGTGCTGGGATTTTATCGTATTTACGCTTTCCCGTGGCGGCCACGGAAGAACAAACAGTTTCTCTCGCTCGATTGGCACCAGATGCTTGCGCAAACCGGAGGTCACGCTCCGCATTTCGTACCGCGCGACGACGACACCGCCGAGAACTGCGCGGCAAATAAACGCGATGGCGAAGAATATCTGCGCGTCGCTCTGGAAGAAGCCGGCGCCACGCGCGTGATCGGCGAAGATCTTGGCGCGGTACCCAATTACGTGCGGCCAAACCTGCGGTCACTTGGTATTGCCGGCTTTAAAATCCCGCAGTGGGAAGTGCATGATGGACAAGTCACGCCGGGAGACAAATATGAACGGCTCTCCGTTGCAACTTTTGCGACGCACGATCACAAACCGCTTCGGGCTTTATGGGAAGAGGCTTTCGAGCGGCCAGCAGCTACGTCGGAGCAATCGAGATTCGATTTGGTAAAAATCGCCTTCTTTGCTGGCGTTAATCCAAACCTCGATAAAGTCGATTTCGAAAAGGCCTTTTATCCGGCCACCATGGAAGCGCTTTTCAAGAGCAACGCCTGGATTGCCGTCGTCATGATCACGGATCTATTGGCACGGAACTATCGCTTCAACGTCCCCGGCACGACGGGAAGTTCGAATTGGACGCGGCGGATCCAAAGAAGCGTCGCACAACTTCGATCGAGTCGAGAGGAAATAAAGCGAATGGATCTGATTCGGTCGTTGCTGGAAAGAAGCGGGCGGAAATAATGACGTCGAAGAAAATCCGAATGCTCAAATGTCAAAGCAGCAATCTATCGGTTTATTCGCCATTCGGTCTTCGTCATTCCTTCGTCATTAGACATTCGTCATTCGTCATTGACGCGCTAGGGTCACGTTGCTCAGCAATGCATCCGTGGCTAATTGAATCATGAAATCTCCCATTAAAGTCGCTGTCACCGGCGCTGCCGGGCAGATTGGTTACTCGCTTGTTTTTCGCATCGCCTCCGGAGAAATGTTCGGGCCGGACCAACCTCTCACCCTGCATTTGATCGAGATCCCGAATGCGCTCGACGCACTCAAGGGCGTGGTGATGGAATTGCACGATTGCGCTTTCCCGTTGCTCGAATCGGTGGTGCCGACCGCTGATCTGGACGAAGGATTTCGCGATATCAATTGGGCGCTGCTGGTCGGCAGCATCCCGCGCAAGGCCGGTATGGAACGGAAAGATTTGCTCGGGATTAACGGCAAGATTTTTATCGGGCAAGGTCAGGCGATCGAGAGGAACGCCGCCGCTGATGTGCGCGTGCTGGTGATCGGGAACCCGTGCAACACGAATTGTCTGATTGCGATGAACAACGCGAAAGGAATTCCACGCGATCGCTGGTTCGCCATGACCCGGTTGGATGAAAACCGTGCTCGCGCCCAGCTTGCTCACAAGGCCGGCGTCGAAATCACTCGCGTCACGAATATGACGATCTGGGGTAATCATTCCTCCACGCAGTATCCTGATTTTTACACCGCGAAGATCGACAATCGCCCCGCAAACGAAGTGATTAACGATGAAAAATGGTTGAAGGAAGAATTTATTTCGAGCGTGCAGCAGCGCGGCGCGGCCGTGATCAAGGCGCGCGGGCTTTCGTCGGCCGGCTCAGCGGCAAACGCGATTGTCGATACGGTGCGATTTCTCACGAATGACACGCCCGGCGAGGATTGGCATAGCGTGGCCGTTTGTTCCGACGGAAGCTATGATGTCGATAAAGAGTTGATCTCATCATTCCCAGTGCGTGTCCGCAACGGAAAGTGGGAGATTGTGCAGAAAGTGCCGATCAATGAATTTAGCCGGGATAAGATTGAAAAGTCGATCGCCGAGCTGAAAGAAGAGAAATCGCTGGTGAGCGATTTATTGATAACATAGTCGTCTCGGCTGTGCGGCACGCGGGCATCTTGCCTGCGTGGACTTGCTGCACGGCTCGACAGGCTGGAAGCCGTCGGACGAAACAGGCAGGATGCCTGTGTTACGTCAGTTTCCCGCCGGTCAATCGCTCGAATGCTTCCACATATTTGGCGGAAGTCTTTGCAATCACATCCTTCGACAGAGACGGCGCCGGCGGCGTTTTGTTCCAATCAAGCGTCTCCAGATAATCGCGCACGAATTGTTTATCGAAGCTGGGCGGACTTTGCCCGACAACGTATTGATCTTTCGGCCAGAACCGGGATGAGTCGGGCGTAAGGCATTCGTCGATCAGGAGCAATTTTCCGTCGACAACGCCAAACTCGAATTTCGTATCCGCGACGATGATCCCGTGTTGCGCGGCATGATCGCGGCCCGCAGCATAGATTTGCAAACTCAAGTCGCGCACGCGCTTCGCCATTTCACTGCCCAAAATTTGGCGACACGTGTTCATGTCGATATTAAGGTCGTGTCCTTCTTCGCTCTTGGTTGCGGGAGTGAAAATTGGCTCTGGCAATTGGGAGGCGAGTTGCAATCCCGGCGGCAATTTTTCGCCGCAAACGCTTTGCGATTCCTGATATTCCTTCCAGCCGGAGCCGGCTAGATACCCACGGACAACGCATTCCACCGGGAGTGGCGTTGTCTTGCGCACGATCATCGAGCGACCGGCCAGCTGATCGCGAACTGCGTGTAGTTCTTGCGGGAAGTCGTCGAAATCCGCCGTGACAAAGTGATTATCGATCTTATCGAAGCGTTTGAACCAAAAGGCAGAGAGTTGATTCAAGACCGCGCCTTTGTGCGGAATCGGATCGGGCAAGATCACATCAAAAGCAGAAAGCCGATCGGTGGCGACGAAGAGAAGTGTTTCGCCGAGATCAAAAACTTCGCGCACCTTTCCGCTGCGCAATTTTTTGATGTGCTGAAGGTTTTCGGGAAACCGGCCGATGGCGATGTCATCTCACTCAAAGACGGCAGGGATCATTTGATCGGCAGCGCAATTTACAACTCGAAGTCACAAATTGTGGCGCGACGTTTCTCGCGACGGAAACAAAATCTCGATCTGGACTTCTTTAACCGCCGTATCGCGCAAGCCGCCGAATACCGAGCGCGACGAGGTGTCGATCCGAAGCTTTGCCGCGTCATCTGGAGCGAGAGTGACGGACTTCCCGGCGTGATCCTCGATCGCTACGGCGATTGTCTCGTGCTGCAAACGCTTACGCTGGGGATGGATACCCGAAAGGATCTGATAATGAACGCAATCGTCGATCTTTTTGGCGACGTCACAATTATCGAGCGCAACGACGTAGCGGTTCGCCGTGCGGAAGGTCTCGAATTGCGGAGCGGCGTTTTGCGCGGAGATGCTTCTTCGCCGGTCGAAATGGTAATCGGCGGCTTAACGTTTGAAGTCGATCTCCTGCATGCGCAAAAGACTGGCTTTTACCTCGATCAAAAGCAGAACTACGAAACAGTCGCGCAATATGCCAAAGGGCGCCGGGTGCTCGATTGCTTCACAAACCAGGGAGCATTCGCACTGGCTAGTGCCCGCGCCGGAGCGTTCGAGGTGACGGGGGTGGAAGAAAATTCGGCGAACATCGCCGCCGCGAAACGTAATGCGTCGCGAAACACTCTGGAAGTGGAATGGATGGAGCAGGATGTTTTTCAATTCCTGCGCGCTGCCGAAAAAAGGCGGTCGCAATATGATTTGATTGTTCTCGACCCACCATCGTTTACAAAAACGAAAGGTGGGCTCCGAGACGCGATGCGCGGTTACCGTGAACTCCACGTTCGCGCCTTCAAATTGCTGTCGCGCGATGGAATGCTCGCGACCTTTTCGTGCTCACATCACGTCAGCGAAAATGCATTCGGGCAGATGATCGCCGATGCGCTCGTAGACGCAAGGCGTTCAGCCCGTCGGATAGGCCGTTTTGAGCAGGCGCCCGATCATCCGATCCTTCCCACCTTGCCGGAGACGGAATATTTCAAAGGAGTCCTGCTGGAAATGATGCCGGCGCGATGAAATCGTAGCCGCGGTCCGTGACCGTCGAATTTGTGTGATGCTCATGGCGCGCCGTTCCAGTAAAAAAAAAAATTCCTTTTGAAATCTCTGGCATTCTGAACGGGCTTAACTAATATGGCGCTGCGGCGAGTCACGACTTGTCATGGCAGAAAAACTTCGACCGATTGAGCAGATGCTGGAATTGAGTGGGGACGACACGCTCTCCTCGGAGCACCTAGACTCGCAAGTGCAAAAAGCGCAGGAGCAACTGCTCCAGCTCAAGCGCCAGCAGGAGCAGATAGAAAAACAAAAACGCGAACTCGAAGAACTCAGCCGGCGTCAGGAAGAATTGGAGCGCGGTCGCACTGAAATGACCGACAAGCTAACGCGCTCGCTCGTTGTGCTCGAGCGCGAAGCGTATAACGCGCAAAAACGGCTCGAGCAGATCCGCGCCACTCGAGAAAGTTTCGGCCAGCATTTGGAATTAGTTGAAGCGATCGATCCTAAGAGCTGGAATCCCGACGATTTGCACAAGGAATTGAGCCGCGCTCTAAGCACGGTGGATGACGCACGTACCGAGTACAGCGAGCAGCGCAGCCGACTGCAAGCAACTGGCGAGACCGCTGGCGATACGCCTTTGCCTGACATCGCGTCAGATGCATACGAGAGCAACGGGGGACGCTCATTTTCGCAGTGGTTTCAAATTGGCGTCGCGCTCACGTTGCCGCTGATTATTTTTGGCATTATCGCTCTTGTTGTCTTCTTTTGGATGGCGAGCCGGTGATGGCGATGTTTCGTCGCTCGCCTAAATCGCCTTCCGCGCTTCGCCGCAGGCAGGAAGAAATAGCGCGAACGGAAGCGGAACTGCGTGAGAAGGTCGAAAAACTCGAGCGCATGGTCATAAACGGGCCGCAAAGCGCGGAGGACATCTCTCCAGCGCCAGGAGAGGAGAGGCGAAAAACAAACAATACAGGCGATAAGCAGTTCTACGTCTCGGTGGCCCTGGAAGACAGCCACTACTTCGATAAAAGCGGAAGCAGCCGGCGCCCGCGTTCGCTGCGCAAAGCGCGACGGGAGGGACGGATGGTTTTTCTGCTGTTGGTGGCGACGCTCGCGGTAGCGGTCATCTGGCTGATGAGCCACCTCCACTTTTGACCCCGAAACGCTTTCGGGCTTGATTGGCAACCATGGCCAAAGCTTCCGACCTCGATGTCGCGTACGTTGCCAGGCTGGCGCGGCTAAATCTGACCGACGAGGAGACGGAGCTTTTCCAGAAGCAGCTCGGCGATGTATTGAAATACGCGGAGAAACTGCGCGAGGTGGATGTGAGTAATGTCGAAGCGGCTACTCATGCCCTCCCAATTTTTAACGTTTTCCGAGAAGACGCGCCGCGGGACTGGTTTACGGCGCAGCAAGCACTGAGCAACGCGCCTCGCCAGGCCAACGGCCTTTTCATTGTCCCGAAAGTAGTGGAATGACGGGGAAGGATCTGCCGGCGCTGAGCATCGCCGATTTGCAATCCCTGTTGCGTAACCGGGAAGTCTCACCTCGCGAAGTACTCGAGGCACTAAGAGCGCGCATCGAAGCTGTGGATGGAGAAATCGATGCCTATCTCTCACTCGATTTTGAAGCTGCAGCAAAAGAAGCGGAGAAAGCGAATGTCGATCTTCCGTTGGGCGGCGTGCCGATTGCAATCAAAGACATCATTAACGTAGCAGGTCAGCCCTGCACTTGTGGGTCAAAGATCCTGCGCGGCTATCGCGCGCCTTACGATGCGACCGTTATTCGAAAATTGCGCGCCGCGGGCGCAATTCCTTTTGGCAAAACAAACATGGACGAGGTCGCGATGGGTTCATCGACCGAAAATTCCGCCATGAAATTGACGCGCAATCCGTGGGAGGTGTCGCGCGTGCCGGGGGGCTCCAGTGGCGGTTCGGCCGCGGCGGTAGCGGCCAATGAGGCTTTCGGGGCGCTCGGGACGGAGACCGGCGGATCGATTCGGCAACCGGCCGCGCTTTCGGGTGTTGTTGGTCTGAAACCGACCTATGGCCGCGTTTCGCGTTTCGGCGTGGTCGCGTTCGCTTCATCGCTTGATCAAGTCGGTCCGTTAACAAAAACGGTGCGCGATTCAGCGCTGATTATGAACGCGATCGCGGGCCACGACCCGCAAGAAACAACCTCTTTGAACGAACCAGTGCCTGATTATACCGCCCAGCTGGGAAAAGATTTGCGCGGCTTCCGATTGGGCTTGGCGAAGGAATACATGATCGAAGGGACCGATCCTCAGGTCAAAGCCGCGATCAATGCAGCGGTAAAACATCTGAATTCGTTAGGCGCGGAGATCGTTGATGTCTCGTTGCCGCATACCGATTATGCGACCGCAGTCTACTACATTCTGGCAACGGCGGAGGCTTCCGCGAACCTGGCCCGCTTTGATGGTGTGCGTTACGGATATCGAGCGGAGAATCCAAAAGATTTGCTCGATTTTTATGGTCGAACTCGGGGAGAAGGTTTTGGCTTGGAGGTAAAACGCCGCATTATTCTCGGCACCTATGTTTTGAGCTCCGGTTATTACGATGCGTATTATTTGCGTGCGCACAAGGTGCGCGAATTGATCCGGCAGGATTTTGCAAAGGCCTTCGAGCAAGTCGACGCGCTGATTTCGCCGACGTCGCCGGTGCCGGCGTTCAAATTTGGCGAACGCACAGCGGATCCGTTGCAAATGTATCTCGCCGACATTTTTACCAGCCCCGCAAACCTCGCTGGAATTTGCGGAATCAGCGTGCCATGCGGATTTGCGGACGCCGATGGGCAGCGTCTGCCTATCGGCTTGCAGTTGTTAGGCAAAGCGCTGGATGAAGCACGTATTTTGCAAATCGCCCACGCCTACGAGCAAACCACCGACTGGCATGACGCGCGTCCGCCGATCGCTGCGACCCGGCAGAACGCGTGAAGGATTCAACTCCAAAGGCGAGTTGGGCAACGCTCAATCGTCGATTAAATAGCCCGACAGGTTTTCGCATCCTGCTGTGGATCTTCATCGTGACAGCGATCGTCTTTTCGGCCGTGCCATTCCTCCACTATCTCCGGGGCCGTAGCATCATGGACTACGAATTATGGTACGACACCGGCCGGCACGTGCTCGCGGGCGATGAAATCTTTTTCCTTCGCTCCGGGAAATACGATTTCATGTATCCGCCGACTTGTGCGCTGTTCCTGGCGGGCGCGAGTTTGCTGGGGCAGGCGGGATTGATTCTCTTGCTCGTCGCCATCAACTCAGCAGCCTGGTTTTGTAGTGTTCGGCTGGCGGCATTTCTTGCGGGTGGCCAAAGCCATGTAAAAAATGCATGGCTATATCTGATTCCGAGTCTGCTGTTGATAGTCTACATCTGGTCCAGTTACCATCTCGGTCAGCCGCATCTCGTATTACTCGCGCTAATGCTTGGCGCTTTTGTTGGGCTACGCACAAAACGGGAATTTTCCGCCGGTGCACTAATTGCGGTCGCCGCGGCGATCAAAGCGTTTCCAGCGATCGCAATTATTTATCTGGTTTACCGGCGTTATTGGAAAGCGACCGCCAGCCTCATCGTGACGCTGGCGTTTTTACTTCTCATTTTACCGGCGCCGTTCCGTGGATTTGAACGAGCCTGGCGCGACCTCGAGAAGTGGAGCGTCGGAATGTTAAAATACGACGCTACCGGCGTGGCCCAGCGGCCGATGCGCAGCTATTCGTGGAAAAATCAATCGGTTGTCGGTGTAGGCAATCGCCTGCTTCGGCACATCGACTCTGATGCCGCTCCTGGACCGCACACCCCAATCTACGTCAACTTCGCCGATCTTAAATTTGCGACCGTCAATGCAATCGTTATCGCTATCGCGCTGGCTTTGGGGATTTTGTTTCTCGCAGCGATGCCTCGGCGCGCGATGCGAACGCCGGAGAGCGACGCAATCGAGTTCGCATTGCTGGTCTTGATGATACTGCTGACCTCCCCGCTTTCCTTTGGTTATTTCTTTTCCTGGCTCATGCTGCCATTTGCAGTGATAACGCAACGAGTAATCGATGGGAAAGGTTCAGCGCTTTTGTGGTGGAGCTTGCCGGCGTTAGCACTGCTTGCTCTTGCTTTGTTGTTCCCGCAGGGCGCACAAAGCTACGGCAATACGTTTTTTGGCAGTCTGCTGCTATTTCTTGGGCTCGCGATCGAGCTCCTGCGCTATAAGCGAAAAGGCCAGCAGATCCAGTTGGCCGCCGACCTGGCTCCCACAAGCTGCCGATTCCCTAGTTAATCAACTCCCAGGCTTTCGGGGTTAATCTCAACACTGCCGACCGCGAAAGCCTTCGCGGTCTCCGCAGGACGATCTGGTCCGGGGATAAGGCGCCGGAACGTTACGTGCAGCCATCGGAGGAAGAATCGCAGCGCAATGCGGAAGGACATTTTCGATTTCCCGCGGATACGCTCGCGAAAAGCGATGGGAATCTCACGCACGCGGAGCGTGCCACCCCCGCGCACAATCGCCTCGAAAACAATTTTGAACCCGCTGGTCTGCGGCGCGAGTTCCAGTAATCGAGAGCGCGAAATGGCAAAGAAGCCGCCCATCGAATCATGGACGCCGGTCAGCGGATAAGCGAGTGCCGCTCCGCCGCGCGACACGATTCGTCGCCACACCGGCCAGCCCGGCGTCGAACCGCCTTCAACATAACGGCTCCCGACTACCATGTCGGCAGCGCCAGCAAATAAAGGGGCCAGCAAATCTTTGATCCGCTCGGGGGGATGACTCAAGTCGGCGTCCATCACAAGAAGAATCTCCCCATGCGCGGAGCGCGCACCGGACACGATCGCTCCCGCTAACCCGAGGTCTGCGCAATTTTGCTCAATCAACCGAATGGGGTAACGAGCCGCGAGCGCGCGAATCCTATCGGCGGTCGCATCTGTTGAATCACCGTCGACGAATAAAATTTCCTGAAAAGGAACAGCGCTGGCGATAATTTGAGAGACGAGCGGTACGATATTCTCCTCCTCGTTCAGAGTGGGAACGATGATCGAGACGGAGTTGGCGGAGGCGGACATTTTGTTGGTGAGCCGACGACGGGATTCGAACCCGTGACCTGCGGTTTACGAAACCGCTGCTCTACCAGCTGAGCTACGTCGGCGCTATGGGGGCAAAGATTACATTCGCGGGCGCTGGAGACAAGCTCTACAGCGGGAGAACGAAGGTCTCGCCGATTTCGCGAAGAGCGATGCGTTCGGGCGTTCGTTTAAGTGCTGCCTCGAACCGATCGATTGGCTCGCGCAATGGTTCGAAGCTGAGCCGGAAAGTCTGATGATGCACTGGCACGATGAATTGGGCGCCGGCCGCGTTCGCCATCTCGATCGCCTGCTCGGGCGTGCAATGCGATCGGATCCATGGGTTGTAAGCGCCGATCGACATGATCGCGAGATCGATAGGGCCGTCCTCACGCAAGTCGGCAAAGCTGTTCGTCAACGCGGTGTCACCGGCGAAAATAATGCGCCGCTCATTTCTCTCCATGAGATAGCCGTTGTAACCACGGTGAGTATCTCGCTGCTTTCGCGCGCCCCAGTGATTTACGCGGAATGCAATGATATCAATATCGCCCGCAGTACGGCGTGCAGTCTTAAGGGTCTTCCGCTCGCCCCAGCGAAGCTCCGTGATGTCGCGTAGACGGGTCCACCTTAACAGGTCTCGCGTGTGGGGAGCAGTGACCACGCTCGTGCTCTCGTCAAAGCAATGGAGAGTTCGCAAATCAAAATGGTCAAAGTGAGCGTGCGACAAAAGGACAATATCGATTCCTGGAAGCTCGTGGAAAACGAGCGCGGGCGCGGTCAATCGTTTCGGGCCGATGGTGAATCCTGGTAATCGAATCCCGATGCGCGGAAAAAGTACCGGATCGGTAAGAATCTTGATGCCGAAAAAATTAACAAGCACAGTGGCGTGACCGATCCACGCCGCGGTTACTCGGGAATCATTCCATTTCGAAGGCTCGGGTTTGGCAAAAGCCGTGGCAATCGGCCGCCAGCTTTCGATCGTCCACTCCCGCCAAAGGTGCCCAAGCCAACGGCGCACACGAGAGCTGCGCAGGGTTGATTGTTCAGTCGTTTCCACTAAATGTTTCGTACAAAGGAAAGATAGACAAACGTACCGGGTTTTTCAGGCTCTAGCCCTGTAGGGGAAGCTGACAGCTTCCCTGCAAGATCTCCGGTGTTCGTCACTTCACACAGCGAACCGCCTACAGGCAGGCATTTAACCCCTGCTGAATAATCCTGTGAGAGCCTTCCAAAGCGTTCTGGCCGCCGGCGGCTTGCCGGCGCGCGCGACCAGCACGGGACAATTCGCATGATTTAAAATGCTACGAGTGAGATCGCCCATAATGTAATGACGAAGGAGACCCCGCGCTTGCGACGTGCCGGTCACGATCAAATCGTAATCGCCTTCGCGCGCTTCATCGAAAACCTGGTCGATCACGATGCCGTGCCGAACGCGCACTGTGGCAGAAACACCGAGCCGTTCGAGCTCTCTTTTTTGCCGGCGCAAATTTGTTCCGAGCTCCGATTTGGATTCGAGCAATTGATCGACATCTTCTTCGAGCCGCACCAGATCGGCATAAATTGCGGGTGGCTCAGCCATCACATGCAGCAATGTCACGGAGGCGCCAACAGCCGCTGCCAGCTTGCCTGTGAATTCTATCGCTCGCTCGATGAATTCTTTTCCGCCAGTGCAAACAAGAAACTTCTTTAATGTCGCGCGTTCACCGATCGCCACGAGCACCGGCGGCTGAATTGCTTTGATCACTTCATATGTCTTTTCCGAGCGCCAGTAATCCCCGGTCGCTCCGGTCCAGCGCGCCCCGACGATAACGAGATCGTAGCTCGTTTTAGATGTCTGATCGAGAATCTGGCGGACAGGTTCGCCAGTGTGAACGATGACCTCCAGCGCCGCATTTTGTGCGCGGAGGAGCTGCGCCTGCTTTTCGAGCGCGTCACGCAAAAGGTGTTCGTCGCTTGAGTTCTCGGAAATGCCAAGGAGCGTCGTTTGCGCCTTCAGCGGCCCAGCCAACAATCCTCCGAGTTGAATCGCGCCTTCGGCGGCTGGCGTGCCATCGCTGCAAATCAAAATTTTCATCGAGGGTTACAATTTGTGTCCGGTGAACAGAGTATAAATGACGATGGCTGCGCCGATCAGCGGCAACGGCACGAACGCGAGCCGAATTTTTGGGCCGGCGAAGTATTGTGTGGAAATGGCACCGATCTGCGCGCCGATGGCCGCGCCGGTGTGCATCACGAGCGCGATCAAAATGTCTACATTGCCTTTTACCGCGTGGCTGAACGTTCCATAACTGGCTGAGATGATGATCTCAAACAAGTCGGTGCCCACCGCCAAGTGGGTGGGAATCCCGAGGACATAAACCATCGAGGGCATGCGGATGTAGCCGGCGCCTCCGCCGAGAAAGCCGCTAAAAAACCCGCCCACAAACGCGACCAGAAGAATCAACCACAGCGAAATTTCCTTTATCCCCGAAGTTGGCAACGCGATCATCGGCCAAATTTTCAATCGTTGAATGGAGCGCGTGACTGGCCCGAATGCAGAATGATCCTCTTTTGACTTAGCGCCTTTTACTAATCCTCGCTGCGATCGTCCTTTTTGCGAGATCAGCGTTTTCCGGCTCTCCCACATCATGAATGCCGAGATGCTCACATAAACGACAATGGAGACCACACTGACGACAAAGTTTACATTGCCCGCGCGCTTGAATATTTGAATCAACTGCGCGCCTACTTCGGCGCCACCGATTGTTCCCAGCGCCATGATGAATCCGAGCTTAAGATCAACATTTCCAAAGGCGCGATGTTGCCGCACCGCTACGACTGACTTACCCACGATATGCGCCAGATCGGTGCCAACTGCAAAATTCCAATCCAAACCGACCAGGCGCAGGGCGGGCCCGGCAATGAAGCTCCCGCCCACTCCGAAAAATCCGCCCATAACGCCGATCACGAACCCGACGATGACCAAATAGATCGGGCTGATGTGCGCGCCGGAAATTGGGAAAAACATGGGTTATCTGGCACGACGGCGAATGAAACGCAGCAAGCGCGTGGTCACATTTTGAAGAACAACAGCCTGGCCGATCATTAGCAGAACTGCGACGCTGGCGTAGCTATAACGGTGCTGACTTTCGAGCTGGTACAGCCATCCTCCGAGCAAATGGAGCACTAGAAAGAAATAAGCGACGACAAGAACGGCATAGATCGCCAGTTCAATCGCAAAAGCTCGCAGGGTCTTGATGGTTTCCGATCTCATCGGTCCCAATTCCTTCGTCCATCGCTTGTCTGGCAGTTGCGCGCAAGCTCGTCAACGGTCAAATTAAATTGAACGGGGAGTATTTCTCCCTACCGTTCCGCTTCACTTTTATCGGAAAAACTATGGCCGACGCGGCAAACAAATACGCCGAAAATGTAGCGGGCAAATTCTACGTCGATGATCAGTGCATCGACTGCGATTTGTGCCGCGAGACCGCGCCTGCCAATTTCAAACGCAACGACGATGGCGGCCATTCCTATGTTTATAAACAGCCGGAAACCCCGGAGGAAGAAGCGCTCTGCAAAGAAGCAATGGAAGGCTGTCCGGTCGAAGCGATTGGCAGCGACGGCGCGTAAACCGTTAAATCGCCGAATCGTTAAATCGTTAGATCATCATAATCAGCCGTCCGTCGCGCTGACCATCGCGGGGTCCGACAGCAGCGCTGGCGCCGGTGTTCAGGCCGATCTAAAAACGTTTTCGGCCCTCCGTGTTTATGGATTGACCGCGGTCACCTGCGTCGTTGCCGAAACTCCGGGAAAAGTTTCTCGGATTGAACCGGTCAGCACAAAAATTGTGCGCGAGCAAATCGAAGTGCTCGCGAAGAATTTTCCAATCGCGGCGATTAAGACCGGTCTGCTTTACTCCGCCGAAATTGTTGAAACGGTTGCGCGCTCTCTTGCCGATCTTTCAGGCAAATCGAGGAAACGCCTTCCACTGGTCATCGATCCGGTCATCACTGCAACCGGCGGTGATCGCCTTCTCGAAGCCACTGCGATCAAGCTTTATGAATCGAAATTGTTTCCGCTGGCAACATTGATCACGCCGAATCTGGATGAAGCCGGAAAACTGCTCGGCCAAAAAGTACAGGACCGACAATCGATGGAAAAAGCAGCGCGCGCCCTGGCCAGGAAATATCGGGTCTCAATCTTGCTCAAGGGCGGACACTTGGCGGGAGGCAGTGCCATCGATGTCCTGTGTGTCGGTGGCAAAATTACCGAGTTCGCCGCGCCATTCGTTCGCGGAGTTGCAACCCACGGCACTGGCTGCACCTATTCGGCGGCAATTACCGCCAGCCTTGCTTCCGGTTTATCGCTGGAAAAGGCGATCGACCGCGCGAAGAAATTCGTGACTGCATCTATCGCGCAGCATTTTCGGTGGACGTCGAGCTCGGGCGAGAATCTCGACGCGCTTAATCATTCAATCTGAAGCTGTCGCCGTGATCGCTGATCGCGGATGCCGGGGTCATCGCCCCCGGCTACAACTACACAATCTTACCCGCCCGGGTTCGCATTTTTCTCCCAACCCTTCAACTTCATTGCCTCGAGGGCGGCCGCGGTTTCTGCCTGTTTTTTGCTTCGACCGCTGCCCTGGCCAAGAACGATTCCCTCCCAGACAGCTTGCACGACAAATGTCTTTTCGTGCTCAGGTCCGCTTTGTGAAATTAACTCATAGACCGGGCTGCGGGGTGAGATGCTTTGCAATAATTCCTGCAACTGACCTTTTGGATTGATCTCGATCGGCTCTTCCGCGAGTTGCGCGAGATCAGAGTGCGCCTGCGTCAAAATAAATTCTCTCGCAGTATCGAGACCGCCATCGAGGTAAATGGCGCCGATGAGAGCTTCAAACGCGTCTGCCAATGTTGACGTTCGCTCGCGGCCGCCGCTGGCTTCCTCCCCGCGTCCCATCAAAAGGTAACGTCCCAAATCAAGCGCGGCGGCGTGCATCTTCAACGTTTCGCGGGAGACGAGCCGTGAACGAAATTTTGTCAGTTGTCCTTCGGCTTCGCTGCCAAAACGACGAAAGAGATGTTCGCTAATCACAAGTTGAAGGACGGCGTCACCGAGAAATTCCAAACGCTGATTATCAAAATGATAGCGTTGCGTTTCGTGGCCCAGGCTGGGATGCGTGAGCGCCTCCGCCAGTAAAAGTGAATTCCGGAACTTATAACCGATACGTTCCTCGACCGGGCTCATGTCTCCGTCATTTTGAGCGAAGTCGAAGAATCTCTCAACCCTGTATGATCGTTACAGTTCGCCCCGTGATTTCCTTGTTTGTTGTCGAACTAGTTCAATCTTGGGCCTTGAACATTCAGGCTCGAAAGTTGCTCTATGTTCCTGTGCAAGTGGAGATCTACCTTTTCGGTCTGCGCCGCAAGGCAATACTGTACCTAGCCGCCGCAATTGCGACTGCGGTCGCGAATGGGGCTTCGGAACAATCTCCTCCACAGGCGACAGCGGTCGAAGCCGTCGCCAATGTTTTCTCTACGTCGCCTGCAGCGCGGCAAGAACGCTCGCCACTGACGCAACAACCGACAACCTCTTCGGTTCGGCCTTTGCAGAACTCCAGCTTTGAGCCGTTACGGAAATACTTCAGCGCAGGACAGCAAAGAAATATTGACCAATTTCTTCATGCGTTGAGTGATTTAGCGAGCGCCAGGAATCGCAGAGCAAGGCTCGTCGGAATTCTAGGATATGGGTGGTGGCCCCCGACTGTCGACGATCTAGAGGTAATGGCAGTGAGTAGCAAAGACTTGCTATGCGACCGTTATGAACGCCCGGAAAAGATCACGGTCTCTCCGCCGAGGCGATCTAATGGCCGACTGGAAATCACAGTTCACGAGGCATTCATGGAACATGGACAAGACAGGATACTCGGAAAAGGAAAAAAGACATCGATCGTAATTCTTATTCCTGAGAATGATAGATGGGTCATCGATGAAATTGTTTCCACTCTGCATGATTCGGGAGGCACTCGTATTGACAAACTTACCGAACTGCTCCGAGACGGCATCAAGCCGTTGCGCAATGCCGAAAGGGAGATTTCCGGTCTTCCCCCTCCAGAAGTCAGAAAAGCGAATAAAGCTCGGGAGTAACAGCGTAAGCTAACGGAGAACTGAGAACTTGATCGAGAAGCAGTCGGTCTTACCGCTTCTGATAGACCTCGAGCGAGGTAACGACATCAAGTGCGCGCTGCAAGACCGGATCGTGTGGCGGTGGTTTCTCTGACCCGCGTCCGCGACGTTGCTGCGGCTCGACTTCAGGATTTGTTCCGGCTAATAGTGCTGCCTCATTCAAATGCGGACGCCCAGCTTCGTAAACAAATGAACCCATTCCCTTCTCGGCGCTGGATTGAAAAATTTGCCGCTTGTCTGCCGCCGGCATTTCGACGGGCAAATCTGGTTTTATTCCTTCTGCAAATAACGAACGCCCTTCAGGCGAAACCGCTTCCGTCACTGCAACCCGCAGGATTTTGCCGCTAGGTAATGGCAAATCCGAATATTCGACCGCGCGACCGGCAGTCGGTTGGCCGATCACGAGGGCTTTATCATAAAATCGCAAGGCAGAAGCAAGTGCTTCAGCTGCGCCGGAAGTGTCGCTATCGGCAAGCACCATGATCAGACCTTGAAAGGCCGGATCGCGGTCAGAACTAAACACGCGGTCCTGACGCGCGGCCGGTTTGCGCAGTGTGAAGAGCGCCTTGCCTTTCCGGCAAAATCGCTTCGCAAATTCTGCAGCGACCGCAAAATCATTTGTTCCCTGGCTGCAGCGAAGATCGATAATCAGGGCGTCTACTTTGTTTGCGGCGAAGGTGCCAAGGCTCTTGTCCATTGCCTGAAGATTAGCGCCGTTGAGCGACCCGAGGCGGAGATATCCGATGTGACCGTCCAGGACCTCGCTGTAAAGAGTGCTCGGGACGTCCAGCGGCGCATCCTCCTTATTGGGCAAGAGAATCACGCCACGCGGCAACCGTACCATCAGACCCTCTACCGTCGCCCGACTCAATTCCGTGTCGGTAATTGCATCGGGATTTGTGAAATTGCTTTTCAATAGGGCGATCACTGCCTGCAAATCTGCCGGGCCTAACGAATCAACCAATTGCCTAGTCGTCGGCTTTCTTGTCGGCGAGGGCAATGGGGCCGCCGGCGAGCCCGATGCAATGGACAGAGGTCTTACCGTTTGCATTGGTGCGGACGCTGCCGGCGTCGGCGACTGAGCGAGGAGATTCGCCCCGAAGATCGAGATCGCAAGAATCGTCAGCAAGAATCGAGATATCACCGTAATTTTCCGACATTATCCCGAACGGCGTTCAGAGCAATATCGCGCCGATAATGGCAGTTCCCGAAATCGATGCGGGAGACCGTTTCATACGCGCGCGCGCGCGCGGCTTCGATGGTCGATCCAAGTGCGGTGACCGCGAGCACCCGACCTCCGGCAGTCACAATTTCATCATTCACGCGCCTCGTTCCCGCGTGAAACACCTGCACCGCGTCGACCTTTGCCGCTTCGCCCAGCCCGGAAATGACTCTGCCGGTTTCGTATTTGCCTGGGTAACCGCCCGAGGCAAGCACCACTGTCACCGCCGGACGCGAGTCCCACTCGACCGTGCACGTGTCGATGTTTCCGTCGATCGTCGCTTCCAACAACGGCAACAAATCAGATTTCATTCGCGGCAAAATGGCCTGGGTCTCGGGATCGCCAAAGCGGCAGTTGAATTCCAGGACTCGCGCGTGATCCGCGCTGATCATGAGACCGGGATAGAGTAAGCCGCGAAATGTAATGTTCTTTTCACATAGACCGTCCAGCAGCGGTCGCATGATTTTTTTGTGAAATTGATCCTCAAGCTCAGCAGTCCAATTGTTTGCCGGACTAAACGCGCCCATTCCGCCGGTGTTCGGGCCATCGTCGTCGTCCAGCGCGCGCTTGTGATCGCGCGCCGTTTGTAGCAATCGATAGTTCACACCGTCGACGAGGGCATGCAGCGAACATTCTGTTCCGCGCAAGAATTCCTCGACCACGACGTGCCGGCCAGCCTCACCGAAACGGTCTTGATTCATCATCTCGTCGATCGTCGATCTTGCCACAGCAGGATCAGGCGCGATGATTACCCCCTTTCCGAGCGCAAGCCCGTCCGCTTTGATAACAATGGGGAATTGGAGCTGGTCACAAAACCGGAGCGCGTCGTCGCTATGTTCAAATGTCCCGGCCCGCGCTGTTGGGATTCCGTGCTCATGCATCAGTTTCTTCGCGAAAATTTTGGAGGATTCGAGTCTTGCCGCCGTTTTGGTGGGCCCGAAAATGCGCAAACCTTCCGCGGCAAACAGATCGACAATCCCGGCGGCAAGCGGATCGTCCGGACCAACCACTGTTAGATCGACACGATTTTCTTTCGCGAAGCGGACGAGTGATGCGAGATCACTTGTGGAAATCGCTACATTCTCTCCGGTTTCGGCAGTGCCGGCGTTTCCCGGCGCACAAAAAATGCGCTCTGCATGCGGAGATTGCTTCAATTTCCATGCGAGCGCGTGTTCGCGGCCACCGCTGCCAACGATAAGAATTTTCATAGCGACCGGCTTGACTGTAGAGACAGCCGTGCCGGCTGCGAGAAACTTTTAGATTTCCGCACTACAGTTATCGCTCGCGAACAGGTGATTCGGCGGGCAAGACCGACAGTTCCAATTTTTCGGTCTGCCGAATCACGACCAGCTTCGCGGGAACGCCGATTTGCTCGCCTACCAACATCTTGTGCAGGTCGTGGACTGTGCCGATCGGTCCGTCGTTGAAGGCAACAATGATATCGCCCTCCCGCAGACCGCCCCCTTGCGCTGGGCTATTCTTTTCCACCGACACAACCAGCACTCCGGTTTCGGGTGCCAGGTTATAAAACCGAATGATGCGGCGATGCAGCGGCACATTTTGTCCGGCGACACCGATGTAGCTGCGCCGAATTCTGCCGTCGCGAATCAGCCAGCCGGCGACAAGCTTGGCCGTATTGCTCGCAATCGCAAAGCAGATCCCCTGGGCCGGTCGAATCATTGCCGTGTTAACACCGATAACTTCTCCGGCTGAGTTGACCAGAGGTCCGCCGGAGTTACCCGGATTCAGTGCTGCGTCGGTCTGAATGATATTGTCGATAAGGCGACCTGACTGGGAATACATCGAGCGGCCAAGCGCGCTGATCACCCCAGCTGTCACGCTCGCCTGGAATCCGAGCGGATTGCCGATTGCAATCGCGATTTGACCAACGCGCAAATCTTCTGAATCGGCCAGACGCACGTGAACAAGATGGGGCGCATCGATTCGAATGACGGCGAGATCCGTTTCCGGATCATCACCGATGAGCTGTGCCGGATAATCGCGGCCGTCCGAAAGATTAGCGACAATTCGGCTGGCGCCGTGGACGACATGGCTGTTGGTCAAAATGAAGCCGTCAGGCGTAATTACAAATCCCGAGCCGCTCCCGCCGATGTGGCGCGAATGACTTTCGCTTTGTTGTTGGATCTCGATGTTCGCGACGGCAGGCGCGACCCGGTCGACTGCGCCCACCACCGTGCGCGAATATTCATCGAGTAATGAATAGTCGGTCGCAATATCGTTTCTGCCGGTAAATCCAGAGGCATTTCCCGGTTGCGGCTCCTTCAACAGGCGCACCGCAGCTGGCTCACCTTCCTCAAACACTGCAAAACTTCTCTTCATAATCCAACAAAAGATCGACACGCGCTTACTGGTCGTCAACTACGGAAGCATACGTCTATACACTCGATTTGGGCTGCTACTCTCTTCTTGCGCCCAACGACGTGACGTTCTAAAAGAGAGCCATGCGAAAATCTTCCCACCACGGCTCAGTTATGGATGCGCAGTGCCCGTCGCGGCTCGTGCTCGACCGGATCGCAGACAAATGGACCGCGCTGATCATACAGGTGCTGGCTAACGGCACAAAGCGTTACGCCGAGCTTCAGCGCGAGATCGGCGGGATTTCGCAAAAAATGCTAACGCAAACTCTGCGCAGCCTGGAGCGGGACGGTTTGGTGCAACGCAAAGTGCACCCGGTCGTGCCGCCCAAGGTGGAATACTCCCTCACAAAGCTGGGGCGGACGTTGATCGAGCCGCTGCACGCGCTTTGTCGCTGGTCGGAAAAACATTTGGCTGAACTTCAGGCAAATCGCGCGCGGGCTAAAGCCATGGAGTAACGGAGTGCTGGAGCGTCTGAATCGCGTCTGTTCGCCAGGGCTCAGACCAACCAGTCCCACCAAAAAAACAGATCAATATCGTCGGCCATGTCGATAAAGAGCCAGAGCAATGAGAACCCATAGCGGGCTGGCCATTGCCTGGCCGGACCGCCCAGTTCCTTCGCACAAGCCCGCAGTTCATCCTTGAAAAACTGCGCCACCCGGGAGCGCACCTTGTCGGTTAGTTGAAGCTTTTCCTTGCCTGCGCTGCTGTTGTGATCAGCGCGAAGGCATCCGCTTGGCTTGTTCGGGTCGGCGCCGAGGAAATGCAGAACGGAGCGCCGCAGGTCAGTGGGACCCCTCTCCAGATCATCAAAGAAATAAAGACGAAACAGATCTGGATGAACATGACGTCGCCATCGCGCGACGATCTTGCTGGGATATGAGCGCGAGGAAACCCCTGGACTCCGCAAATTCCGAATTACTTCGTCGATATCAGTTACGTCAAATCGACTAATCCTTCCGAGGCGTACGCCCATCGACAGCTGCGACCAGGCTCTTTCAACCGGATCACGGGCCAGAAAAATCACCTTTAAGTTCCGGAAATGACCGACGACTCGCTCAATGATCTCGTTGTTCAGTGTGGAATAGCCTGGCGAAATGTCGCCAGAAAGGAGCGACCCTTTGTGCATGAACAACCGCCCATAATGCTCCAGGTCGATACAAGATCGGGTGCTCAAGCTGTTCATGCTCGCCAGAAAACAAACATCGCGCTCGTCCCTGCGGCGCGGAGGAGACAATCGTTTATTCCTGCTCAGCTTATCGAAGTAATGGATTTCTTTTATGGGGGGCATCCAAAAATCGGGATGCGCTGCTAGTTGGCTGTAAAGCCACGACGTCCCACCTTTCTGGGACCCGACACACAAGAAATCGGGCTGTGCCTCGCCCGTAGAAAATCCGTTCCTCTCTTTCTCGCCGCCGTCGCCGAGATGACCTCTAAATAATGACCAGATCCGCTGCACCCTTGCATTATTTTCTTTCCTGGCTCCAAAAAGCAAGGACGAGAGCAAATTGCACCGCTTCATTCTACGAGGAACGAAAATCTGCCTGCTCGTTCAAACGAGCCAGTCGCACCAGGAAAACAGATCATCGTCGATCAACCCGATGAAGAACCAAAGCAGTGAGAAGCCGTATCGCGCTGGCCATTCTTTGGCTGGACCGCCCAGTTTCGTCGCACAGGCCTGCAGTTCACTCTTGAAAAACTGAGCCACACGGGATCGCACTTTGTCGGTCAGTCGAAGCTTTTCCCTCTCTGCGTCACGGTTGTCATCGGCCTTGGTTCGTCCGCTTGGCTTATCCGGATCGCCGCCCAGGAATTGAAGAATGGAGCGCCGCAGTTCACCGGGACTCCTCTCCAGATCATCGAAGAAATAAAGCCGAAACAGGTCTGGATGAACATAGCGTCTCCATCGCGCGACGATCTTGCTCGGATACGAGAGCGAGAGGACAGATGGTTGCAGCAACCTCCGAATCACCACATCGGCATCAGTCGCGTCGAATCGAGCAATCCTTCCGAGACGCACGCCCATGGACAACTGGGACCAGGCTCTTTCAACCGGATCACGGGCCAGAAAAATCACCTTCAAGTTTGGGAAATAACTGACGACTCGTTCAATCATCTCATCATTCAACATCGAATAGCCTGGCGTGATGTCGCCAGAAAGGCGCGACCCTTTGTGCGTGAACAAGCGCGCATAATTCTCCATGTCGATGTAGGGCCGGGAACTCAGGCGGCTTACGCTCTCCAGAAAGCAAGCATCCCGCTCGTCTCTGCAGCGCGGAGGATTTACTCGCTTAGCCTTGGTCAATTTATTGAAATAATGCAGTTCCTTCAGCGGAGGCATCCAGAAATCGGCATGTGGCTCGCATTGCCGATAAAGCCACGACGTCCCTGCCTTCTGAGCTCCCACACACAAGAAGTCGGGCCACGCATCGCCCGTTGGCGAGCGATCTTCTTCTTCATCACGACCGTTGGCGACGGGAGCTTTAAATGGCCAGGCTAAATGCATCCTTGCTTTATTTTCTCCTAGGCGCTCAAAAAGCAAGGAAAGAAAGGAAATAAGTCCTTCGCTGAAACAAGGAAGCCCCTCGAATTCATCGTTCATTTCCAACCTGATCGAAGGAATCCGTCCGCCTCCGGACCCTTCAAATTGTTTTGCATTACACGGCTTTATCCGCCTATTCTAGGAAGCTACCAGTTTCAGTAGCTAAATCTTTTGGACATATGGACGTCAGTGGCACCATCCGCGCGATCCTGAATCGCAAGAGCGGGGACGTTTTTTCCATCTCGCCAGATGCGACGGTTTTTCAAGCGATCGAAATGATGGATAAGAAAAACGTTGGCGCGCTGCTGGTCATGGAAGAGGACCGATTGATCGGGATCATTTCTGAACGTGATTATACCCGCAAAGTTTTCTTGCGCGGCAAGCGCTCTCGGGAAACGAAAGTCGCCGAGATCATGTCAACCAATTTGACCGTCACCCATCCGCGTGAGCCAATCGAAAAATGTCTGCGTCTCATGACCGACAAACGCATCCGTCACTTGCCCGTGCTCGATGGCGACAAGCTTGTTGGAGTGATTTCCATCGGCGATTTGGTGAAATGGACGCTCTCGTGTCAGAGCGCCGCTATCGCGCACCTGGAGAACTATATCCACGGCGGCTACACCGGCTGAGCTCGTAGGGCGTTCGCCGCGGCGAACGCCGATATTCAGTGGTGGCGCTTCAAAGAAATCCACTACAGCTTCCAAACTGTTTTCCCCTCGACGATCGTCCGCATTGCTCGTCCCTTCAGTTTCCAGCCATCGAATGGCGAATTGCGCGATTCCGATTCGGACTTATCGATCCTGACCGTCCATTCCAAATCCGGATCGATCAGCGTTACATCAGCCTGGACGCCGATTGAAAGCGTGCCGGTATTAATCCTTAACAAACGCGCTGGCTCCACCGTGTACATCTCGATCAAACGGACAATGTCGATCTTGCGATGCTTGTGCACGAGCAGATCGAAAAATAGGCCTAGTTCTGTTTCCAATCCGATGATGCCGAACGGCGCGGCATCGAACTCGACTTCCTTTTCGAAATCCGCGTGCGGCGCATGGTCAGAACACAAGATCGAGAGCGTCCCATCGGCGATCCCATCCAGCAGCGCATCGACATCCGCCTCCGATCGCAGAGGCGGATTCATTTTGTAATTGGTATCGAAGTCTTGAATCGCTTCGTCGGTCAACGCTATATGATGCGGGCAAACTTCGCCGCCCACTTTGACGCCCCGCGATCGCGCTTCGCGAAGCAATCGGACACTTCCACCAGTGGTGATGTGCTGGCAATGAATGTGATGATCGCAAAGCTCCGCGAGCAAAATGTTGCGCATGACGATCGCTTCCTCGCCTGCCGCGGGCCAGCCCGGTAATCCGAGCAGTGTGCTCCAATAACCTTCGTGCACCACTCCGTTGCCAACCAGGTTGTAATCCTGACAATGATCGAGCACCGGCAGATCGACCATGCGCGCATACTCGACTGCGCGCCGCATTACCTCGTGACTTTGGACACAATGGCCATCGTCAGTGATCGCTATGATGCCGGCCTGCGCGAGTGAGCCGATCGGCGCGAGTTCTTCGCCCGCAAGATTTTTTGTGATCGCGCCGGCAGGCAGGACATGCACGCACGCCACCGCCGCCGCACGATCTTTGATCCACGCGATCGTGCTGGGGTTATCTGCTGCCGGCGACGTGTTCGGCATGCAAACAATTGTCGTAAACCCACCGGCTGCCGCGGCGCGCGCGCCGGACTCGATTGTTTCCTTGTGACCAAATCCGGGCTCGCGCAGATGCACATGGATGTCGATCAAACCGGGGCAGACGATGAGATTGCCTGCGTCAATCTCATCGGGTTGAGAGTTGAGAGTTGAGAGCTGAGAGACCGGCGCGACTTTTCCATCGACAATCAAAAGATCAGCCACCTCATCCCGCTTGTTTGCGGGGTCAATCAAGCGACCGTTTCGGATGATCGTCGCACTCATGTTGCAATTCCTCCGCAGAGATAAAGAACGGCCATGCGCACGGCGAGGCCGTTCGTTACCTGGTCGAGAATCACGCTCTGCAGGCCGTCCGCCACGTCGCTGTCGATCTCAACGCCGCGGTTGATCGGGCCGGGATGCATGATCAGGCAATCCGGTTTCAAAAGTTTTGCTCGCTCTTTCGTCAGACCGAACAACCGAACGTACTCGCCGATTCCAGGAAAATATTCCCGGCGCTGACGCTCGTGCTGGATTCGCAGAAGATTCACTGCATCTGCGCTCGGAAGCACATCGTCGATCTTGTGGGAGACTTCGACCCCGAGTTTTTCGAACTCGCGCGGCACGAGTGTGCTGGGTCCGACCAGCGTCACGCGCGCGCCGAGTTTGAGCAGGCCGAAGATATTCGAGCGCGCGACGCGACTAAATAAAATGTCGCCGACGATGGCAACGTGCAGTCCGGCAATTTTTTCCCTCTTCTCGCGAATCGTGTAAAGATCGAGCAGCGCCTGGGTTGGATGCTCGTGCGCGCCGTCACCGGCATTGATCACGCTCGCTCTGAGCCGATTTGCCAAAAACTGCGGCGCGCCTGCCGAGCTGTGACGTAGCACAAGAATATCGGCGTGCAGGGCCTCCAGATTTCGCGCGGTGTCTTTGAGGGTTTCGCCTTTCGTCAGACTGGAAGCGGTTGCCGAGATATTGATCACATCCGCACTCAAACGAAACGCGGCCAGCTCAAAGGAGGTCCGCGTCCGGGTGCTCGGTTCGACGAAAAAGTTTACCAGCGTCTTTCCGCGCAGTGCCGGGACCTTCTTGATCTCACGAGTTCCGACCTGCTTGAATGCGTCGGTGGTTTCCAGAATGAAATTGATTTCGTCAGCCGAAAGTTCACGCAGGCCGAGCAAATCCTTTCGTGTCCAGCGCGGTTTCATAGTATCCGGGTAGCGCACGCGTCTCGCGTGTTGGCGAGCGCGTCCTCGCGATCGCGGACTTTTCCTTGATGTTCAAAGCGCGCGATGCTGCGACGCTCGAGAAAAGACTGTTTCGGCGCGACGCCGAAACCAACACTCGAGACGCGTGCGCTACCCGGAAATTGCGTGTTCACATTTATTCCCTTTCCAGCCAGACCGCGTCCGGTCCGTTATCGGTTTCTTGCAGGCGCACTCGGATTTTCTCGCTTGCCGCGGTGGGCAAATTCTTTCCGACGTAATCGGGCCGAATTGGCAGCTCCCGATGGCCGCGATCAACCAATGCGGCGAGCTGGATCCGGGCGGGTCGTCCAAATGAATTGATTGCGTCCAGGGCCGCTCGAACGGTGCGGCCTGTGTAAAGGACGTCATCGACAATAATCACTGTGCAGCCTTCCAGTGGGAGCGGAAGTTTTGAGGCACGCACGATCGGAAGTTCCGGTCGTGTTCCCACGTCGTCGCGATGCATTGCTACATCAATGACGCCAGTCTGGATGTGAACTTTTTCGATTTCGTGGATAAACGCGGCGATGCGCCGCGTAATCTCCACGCCGCGCGATGGAATTCCCGCGATCACGACTTTTTCAAGCTGCGGGTTGCGCTCGATGATTTCGTGCGCAATCCGCCGAAGTGCCCGACGAATCGCTTCCCCGTCCATGATCGGGACGGCACTGGATGAATTCTGTTTTTCTTGGTTCATGCACTTCCTTTGCGACCTCGCAGGATCGCTTTAAAGGAACAAAAAATTAGGAGGCGGACTTTCCGGTGCGCGCCTCCTTTCTTCGTCGCTCTCGCCAATTGGAGCGATGTTTCACGATCCAATCAAGCAATGCTTTTTCGAAGCCGATGTCTTTGCCGGCTTTTTCGCTCTCAATCCACTTGTGTTTCAAAATCTCGGCGCGCTCGGCAAGGAACTCCTTGTAAAGAACAGAATTCATGACGAATTGAGACTGACCTTCTTCCAAGGGGGACATCTCTCGCTTTTCTTTCATAAAATTTGGGATCAGTCAACCCCGAACACTTTCGGGTCGACACGATCGAATCACTGGAATTGGACGGGGAAGCTCCGCTGTTTATTTAGTCTCGTTTCGGCGCGAAGTCGCGGATGTCTCACTAAGGCAAAATCTTACGAAGACTTTCGGCGACCTTTTTGAACTCAGCGGTAACGGGCGATTGCCGGTCCTCGCCCACGATCGGCATGCCGCGATCGCCTGCTTCGCGCGTCGCGACGTCGATTGGGATTTGGCCAAGCAACGGGACACGTAACCGCTTCGCCTCGCGTTCACCACCGCCGCTTCCGAAAATATCGTAGCGTTTGGCGTCGGAGGGCGAGACGAAGTAACTCATGTTCTCAATGAGGCCGAGCACCGGCACGTTGACTTTGTCAAACATGGTGGCGGCTTTGCGGGCATCAATTAGCGCGACTTCCTGAGGCGTAGTTACGATGATCGCGCCGGAAAGCGCGACCGTTTGCACGATCGTAAGCTGGATGTCGCCAGTGCCGGGTGGAAGGTCGAGAACCAGATAATCGAGCTCGCCCCATTCGACCTGCCGCAGAAACTGTTGCGTGTAACGCGTGACCATCGGTCCGCGCAAGATGGCCGGAGAAGTATCGTCGAGCAGAAATCCCATCGACATGAGACGCAATCCGTGTTGCTCAATCGGGATAATCTTGTTTTCTTCCGTTGCCGTCGGCCGCTCACGCGTGCCGAACATGAGCGAAATGCTTGGCCCGTATATGTCGCAATCACAGAGACCGACACGCGCGCCGGTCTGCTGAAAGGCCACCGCGAGATTCGCGGCGATCGTTGATTTGCCGACCCCGCCCTTGCCGCTCGCCACCGCAATCACATGCCTGATTCCTGGGATCCGTGTCGCGCCCATGCCGGCCCCTGCCCCGCCGGGTGGCGCCTGGATGTCGATCAAAACTTTCGCGCTGCGCACACCGTCAATCGCCCGCAATACCTTTTCCGCATCGTTTTTGATCGTCGCTGGAACATTCGGATCGTTCGTCGCCAGAGCGAGCTGCACTTTGACTTCGCCATCGTCGATATTGACCGACTTGACCAGGCCAAACGAAACGATGTCGCGAGTGAAGCCGGGATATTTCACCGACTTCAGCGCGTTCATCGCCTGTTCCTCTGAGATCGACATGGATAAAACTTACCCACGGCTTGTCTGGCGTAAACCGCAACGCCTGGTTATCGATCCTGATAGTCCAGCCTATAGCGAATTTGATAGTCGCTTCCGCTGGATGGCCGCGACGGTTGCTCGTCGCCCTTAGCGATGTAGTCCGGTTTCTGCCAATCGGACCATGCACGATATTTCGCCTTCATTGGATTGGCCGGCAAATGAAGCTGGAAGATTCGGTCTTCGTGGCCAGGAAATTTCAAGACGAATAAGCGCCGTGACGTGCGGTAATAAACTTCGACATACCCAGAGCGCACCCCTGCGTTTTCAGTTGAATCTGTATGCCAGTAGCCGGGCATTCTGTTGCGGTCGGTATCGAGCTCTGCCTCGACGCCGGCGAGATTTTCGACGGACTGGCCTTCCGGCGGTTTGACTTCAAATTCCAGGAGGGGTGTTGGCCCATTGATGTTCAGAATATGCGGTTGACCCACATACCAAAGGCCGAACCCGGACGCTGCGATGGCAACGATCGCGAAACAAACCGCGATCAAGCCGGCGAAAAGCCAAAGACCTCTTATCCCGCGCCAATAAAGCACCACGAGAATGGAGCTTGGCGTAACAATGAGCGTCACGATAAGCGCGATCGAGATGGCAAAATAACCGGCACCACCCTCCATGGGAGAGACATGAAGCGCGGCCGCGAGGGCCGAGCCCAGAGCAAAGCCGAGAATTAGTCCGCCCCCAAGGCCAATGATCCCGGCGAGAATTCCGAAAAGAATTGCGCTAACTGGAAGTTTTTTGGTTGCTGCTTGCAATTGGGGATCAGAATTCATTCGGCGGCGCTGGACCTTTAAGTAAATCAATCCTGTTCCGCGTAGCCTGGATTTCTACCACCAAGTCTGAATAGCTCCAGCGTCCGAGTGACTTCGCCGCCTTTACATAAATTGTGCCCTTGCCTTTCGGGCCGGAGATCGGAATGGCTAGATTTGCTTCGCCGGCTGCGCCGTTAACGTTCGTATTTCCAGAAGCGAAAAATCCTTCCTTGATCGGCGAACCGAGGGCATCGATAACCGCTGGATGCATTTTAGCTCTGGCGATGGCGTCTTTGTAAGGATCGGTCGACTTGATCGCACTGAAAACGATCATCACAATTGAACCTACGAAGACAACAAAGAGAACCAGGATTGTGAGGCAGCCGGTAGGTACAAACCATTTCCAGTTGCGTGTCCACCAGTTAGACCGTGGCCTCGAAGGAAGAGGCGGCGGATTCTGCTCCACGGAGCTTTTCTACCTCGATCCCGAAGCTCGTTGCAACAAATCTCTTCGATGTGATCTGGCGATGTGACTTCGAGCTTGATCTCCATCGGTCACACGAGACAGGATGGACGGTATGAAAATTCAATCTTCTTTCCGAACTATCCTCGCAGGGGTTTCACTCGTCTTAATAAGCGCCTGCGCAACTGCTCCGCCCTCCGGGCCAGCCGCGTTGGCCGGCACATGGACCAACTCGCTTGGTACTGTGTGGACGATCAATGCTGACGGAACATTTCACGTCACGGCTACCACGCCAAAGGCAGAGATCTGGGGCACGTACACCATCGCAGGAGACACGATCACAGTTCAAGAGACCCGCCGGGAAGGGCCAGTTCCCAAAAATTGTAGAGGCCCTGGCGTTTACAAATTCAGCCGGCCCGATGGAAACACTTTGGCCTTTGTATTGGTAAGTGACGTCTGCAAGCCGCGGATCAAAAACGTGACGCTCGCCTGGCACAAGAAGTAATTCCTCTGCGAGCCACAGGCTGCCGCTAAACCTTCGCTCCTGGCACTTGCCTGCTCAGACGCGGTCTTTTAACTGCGTTTTCCCGGCAGTCCGCGCGCAATGGACGCAGCAAAAGATTTGTCCATTGGCTTCCACGCCGTGGCCGACCACCCGGCACTGGCAGTGCGGGCAAACCGGCGCGAGCGCGTGGATTGCGCACTCGAAGCTATCGAAGGTGTGATGCTTGCCGGCAACGATCACTTCAAACGCCTTGTCATAGTCATTTTCGCAAACTTCGCATTTCGCCATACATAAATTGTTCGCGCGCCGTCGCCTTTTCGGCGGTGTTCGCTGTATTTTCGCGGGCTAAAAACAATTGTTTCAGCTCCCGCTCCGGCCGGAATCGCTGATCACGGGGCCGCCTTCGCGAATTTTGCCTGGATTTGTAGGGGAAGCTGACAGCTTCCCCTACAGCCGTATTTGGAAAGTAGAGATCGCACGGGAAAGTGATAGTTTGCTTCGGAGCCGTTTATGGAAATTCCAAAGCAACTCATCGATTGTTTGAACCAAAACAAAGTCGGTTACGAAATTCTGCATCATCCGGAAGCCGTGACCGCGCAAAGGATCGCCCAAGCCGAGCATGTGAAAGGCCGGCACCACGCGAAAGTTGTCATGATCAAGTCTGTAGAGCAGCATTTAATGGCGGTGCTTCCTGCAGACTATCAAATCGACCTCGAAAGGGTCCGGAAGGTAATTGGCAAGACCGCGTCGCTCGACAGCGAAAAGGAGTTCAAGTCGCTCTTCCCCGACTGCGCCATCGGAGCGATGCCGCCTTTTGGCAATCTCTATGGTCTGCCAACATATGTGGACAAGAGTCTGGCGACGCAAGACTACATCGTGTTCGAAGCGGGCACGCATTCCGACGCGATCAAGATGAGCTATCGCGATTACGAGAAAATCGTGAAACCAAAGGTGGAAGATTTGGCAATTAAGCTTCGGCCGATGAAAGGAGCCTGAGCTTGCGAGTCGCCTGTGGCTTCGCTCTCTGGCTGGTGTGCGCGACAGCGTTCGCGAACGAGAGGGTTGCTTTTATCAAAATCGATGGAGCGATCGGCCCGGCGACGACGAGTTACATTTCGCGAAGCATCGAAGAAGCCCGGACGCAAAATGCTCAATGTCTTATCATTCAACTGAACACGCCGGGCGGTTTGCTCGATTCCACGCAAACGATCGTGCAAAGCTTTTTAGGCTCCACTGTACCGGTGGTAGTTTATGTCGCTCCGACCGGCGCGACCGCGACCAGCGCGGGATGCTTCATTACGATCGCAGCAAGCGTCGCGGCGATGGCGCCCGCTACGACCATTGGCGCCGCGCATCCAGTGTCCATAGGCGGCTTCCCCAGCGGCGGGGAAGAAAAGACCGACGAGACGATGAAGCAGAAACTGGAGAATTTTTCCGTGAGCTACATGGAGGCGATCGCAGGCAAGCGGCAACGCAATGTCGAGTGGGCAAAATCTGCAGTAAAGGAAAGTGCGTCGATCAGCGCGGAGAAAGCG